>ERZ1035032.416-NODE-416-length-35677-cov-24.896160_pt1 | contig 35677 bp, 69 predicted proteins | sample MGYA00520693_ERZ1035032 | MGnify/ENA primary metagenome ERZ1035032 (study PRJEB33766, sample SAMN09781740) | gut metagenome | biome: gut microbiome | host: Homo sapiens | place: Madagascar | study: EMG produced TPA metagenomics assembly of the PRJNA485056 data... | reverse complement strand
CGCTTGGGAGGTATGACCGGAAAATCGCCCGGTTGCGGTACGTTGACCAGCTATGTCAAATTGATATTGCAGCGCGTGTTCCGTATTGCCGGACATCAATCGGCAATAGGCTGAAAATTATTGATAAAATGCTGGATGCGTGATATCATAATTTTAATTGGGTGCGATTTTTCACGAAACGCATTGAAGCGGCAGGCTTTCGGGTCTGCCGCTTTTCTTTTTGCACGAATTGTGGTATAATTATATCAACAAATCTACCCGGCCTCTCGAAGAAGCGCATTAGGGTGGACATCTGAACCCGTCAAGCCTCTCAACGATGCGTATCATGGCGGGTCTTTGAGGCTATGTAGCTCAGTTGGTAGAGCAGGGCGCGCCCCGCCTATTGTCGCTGGTTCAAGTCCAGTCATAGCAAGCCCGAAAATGCTTGAACGGTTTTGAATAGTGCGCATACGTCAAAATTGCGATAGCAGAAGTAGGCATTTTTAGTTGATACAGTCTCCCGCCCGCCTACTTGCAGTGCGTACCATGCGGGAGACGCCTTTATACTTGAAAGGCCGCGGCCTTTGTAGAGAGCGGCATTGCCTGTTGGCGGTTCCGCTTTTGATTTTACAAAAACCCCTGCTTTGCCGAATCCCTGCGTTCCACGCGGGGTACGTTGTAGGTAAAGTGGGGGATTTTGTATTATTTGCACTAGTTTTGTCGAAAGGCTTGCCGTGAAAGCTGAAACGTGATATTTTAGGCTTGCTTCCATTGTGAAGCCCTTAACAGTTAAGCGCTCATGCGGCTTTGTGCCGTGTGGGCGCTTTTCTTTTTTGTCCTTCGTTGTGCGTTCGTTGTCTTTCGCTTTTTGCCGATGCGGTACACTGGGAGCACAAGGAGGGATGCTTTATGAGCTATTATCCGACACCTGGAGCGCCCTATGTTCCGCAGCAACCTGTCAATCCTTACGGCGGCATGGGCACAGTTGGGCTTTCCACTCCCCTGCCGAACACGCAGATGCAGCAAGCACAGCAGCAGCGTCCGCAGCCGATGAATGGGCAGCAGCCTATTCAGCAGTCGGCACAGGATGGCGGTTGGCTGCTGGGTAGACCTGTTTCCAGCAGGGAGGAGTTTTTGGCAATACCGTCTGACCTGTACGGCAGACCTACTTACTGCCCCGACCTGCGGAGCGGCGTGATCTACTGCAAGCGGCTGAACCCGGACACCTGTGAATCCTATGTGCAGGAGTTTTACAGCCCGGAAGCGTGGCGGCAGATGCAAGCACAACAGGCACAGCAGACCGCTGCACCGACACAGCAGTATGTGCCTATTGAGCAGTACAACGCCCTTGTGCATCGTCTGGATGAACTGGAAAAGTGGCAGAAGAGCTTTTCAAAGCCCGCTGCCGCTGCGAAGAAAGGAGAATAACAATGCCCTCTCCGTTTGATATGATTACTCACAGCCCCATCATGCAGCTTGCAAATCTGGCTCGTGCCGGGCAGAACCCGATGGGGCTTATCCAGCAGTTGAGCGGGCAGAACGCCCCTATCATGCAAGGTTTGAACCTGATTCAGGGTAAGAACGAAACGCAGCTCAGGACGATGGCACAAAACCTCGCCAAAGAGCGGGGCATTGACCTGAACCAGCTTGCAAGCGTCCTGAACCTGACGCTGCCCAAATAACGGCGGTTTGTATGGAAGAATCAAAATCTGTTTCCCCTGAAGAAAATATTGAAAAAAACTTCGAAAAAAATATCTTTGACGGAAACGACAAATCGGGGCTGATGCTTCTCGCCATCATCTTTTGGCTTGCTCGAAATCCAAACGAAGATAATGCTGAATAACGCATCCCTCTAAGCGAAACGCTTCTCAGTTTTGCGGACTTGACAAAAACCGCTTTTGTTTGGCTTCGCCCATCGCATACGGCGGTGGGATAGCATAACGCAAAACTGAAAGGAGTTTTGTTATGGACGATTTTGCAACTGGCTATCTGGCTGGGCAGGACGGCGGCAATAACAACGGCGGATTCTTCGGAAACGAAGGTCTGTGGGCGGTTATCATCCTCGCCATCATTTTCGGCTGGGGCAACTACGGCAACGGGCGAAACGGTGGTGACAACGGCATGAACAGCTACATCCCCTATCTGGTGGGCACCGGTGCAACCGGTCAGGGCGGCGCAGATACTCGTGCGGCTTTGTCAGAGGGCTTTTACCAGCAGGACACCTCCCGTTCTCTGGCTGGCATCCAGAGCGGTATCTGCTCTCTGGGCTATGACCAGCTCGCGCAGATGAATACCCTCAACTCTGCCGTTGCGGGCGGCTTTGCTGATACTAATCAGGCGATCTGTCAACTCGGCTACCAGAACGCCCAGCTCGTGAACGGTCTGGAACGCAGCGTGTCCAACGGCGACAACGCCATCAGCCTCGCCATCATGCAGGAGGGCAACGCACGGCAAGCGGGTCAGACCGCTATCCAGACGCAGCTGGCATCTTGCTGCTGCGAGAACAAGCAGCTCATCGGCGATCTGAAGTACACCATTGCACAGCAGGACTGCGCTACCCGTCAGGCTATCGCAGACAACGCCCGTGCCATCGTGGACAACTGCAACGCCAACTTCCGCAGCATGATGGACTACTTCACGCAGGATAAGATTGCCACTCTGACCGCTGAGAACCAGAGCCTGAAGTTCGCCGCTTCTCAGGATCGTCAGAATGCGCTTCTGACCACCGTGATGTCCCAGCAGACCGATACCATCCTGAACCGGGTCAACCCTCGTCCGATTCCCGCTTATCAGGTGGCAAACCCCAACGTGGGCGTGAACTGCTGCGGCTGCTAACCTACACACTCCCCGATAACACCGGGTGAACCATCGGGGCAGGGGTAAGACACCTCTGCCCCTGATTTTTTAGGAGGAAACTACTATGGCTTGCAAAACAAGCTGCAAACTCTGCCCGCATTTGGTCATCAGTCAGGCAGTCACGTTTGCCGACGATACTCTGACCATCAACATCCCTGCTGGCGCATACCAGAACGGCGAAAAGTATTGCATTGTCGTTGCTCAGAGCTTGCCGGACACGACCACCATCAATGCCCCTGTGGTTATTACCATTGGCGCAGGCACGACCGCATACCCTCTGACCGACTGCAACTGCGCTCAGGCGACCGCCGAGAGCATCCACACACGCACCCGCTACGCCACTCGTGTAGCAACGTCTGCAACCGGCACCGGCACGTTTAAGTATCTTGGCTGCTTCTGCCGTTCCCACGCCGGTGCGCCCGCGTCCATTTCTTGAGGAGGTATAGATTATGGGCAAGACTAATTTTCGCCGCATGATGATGCTCCGTGACCACGACAAAGACCGTGAGCCGGAACGTGACCGCCTTGAGGAAGAGCGTGACCGCAGGGAGCGTGAACTGGAACGCCGTCTGCGCAAGCTGGAAGATGGCAGCGACCGCTATCCTTACTATCCGCAGGAGGAGAACCGCTACATCGACCCCTACCCTATCCCCCGTTACCCTGACGTTGAGTATGGGCGCAAGATGCCGCAGATTGGCTTCTCGCAGAACGGAGACTGGGACAAGCGGTCTGGACAGTATGAGCATGGCGGTGCTGACAGCCGTTCCATCAAGATGCCACGCAAGCACCTCACCCACGATGAAGCAGAGGAATGGTGCGACAGCATGGTGAATGCTGACGGCACGAAGGGCTGTCACTGGACGCTGGAACAGACACAGGACGTTGCGAAACAGCGCAACATCACCTGTGACCCGAACGATTTCTTTGCTGTCATGAACATGATGTACTCGGATTATTGTCAGGTCGCAAAGCGTCAGTCCGTTGACACTCCAGGCTTCTACGCTGACATGGCAAAGGCGTTCCTTGATGACACGGATGCTGTGGATGGCAAGGCGTATGCCTACTGGGAATATATCACAGAGAAGTAAAGCAAACCCCTGCATGGCTTTGTCGGCTGTGCAGGGGATTACTTTCTATTATAATGATTAGTTTTACTCAAGCCAATTGATGAAATATCCGTTGTACTTAAACTCTTTTGCCTCATTCGCGGCCTTAATCAGATTCTCCGCAAAAGCAATCGCCTCATCCGGCGACAATGTTCGTCCAGGAAAACATACTTTGCTACCGATTGAAGTGTCAATTCCATCTCCACTTCTGCAAATTTCAATGCCGCTTCCGTAAGATTTCCTTCTCTGCTTCAAGTCTTCTATATTGTAATCAGAATATTTCACTTTGTCCATGTGAACTCTCCTCCTTAAATCTCAGCTTTTATTAGAGAGGCATCGCAACAGATTGCTTTGTTACATTATTGCGAGCAACAATAGAATTAGCATTTTCGTCAAACAAAACACTCCACTCAGGATGTTGCCCAGAAATATATTTAACTGGCTCATCGCAATATAAAAGACATTGCAACATACTTTTTAAATCTGTCGCATTATTAAATACTTTTGTTTCCATAGTTAGCCCTCCTAGAACTTAACTTTTATCTGTTAAGCAGTTCTTTGACATAGAGCGTCTCAAAACTTTTCAGATGAGGATATTCATTTCGAGCCATCTTTCCTGCCTGTTCTGCAACACTCAAAATACTTTCAAAATCATCATCTACATCAACAACATAGCACATACACTCATGGTCGTGCTTATCGTTCCAACCTTCAAAAAGAACAACAAACTTTTTCATATTGTCAATCCTCCAAGAAATCTTCCAGTTCAATCTTCCCATCTGCCGCCGCAGCAGCCAGAGCGTACACGAACTGTCCGATGGTCATTCCGTGCCGTCTGGCTTCACGGTTGATGTACTTGCGCTCCTCCTCGCTCATAAGGATGGTAATGCGCTTAGAACGCTTGCCGTCACCGCTTGCAACTCCCTGATGCGATTCCGGCATCGGGATTTTTTTCTTTGTCAAACCAGCTTCAGCCAGTGCGCCGGGAACATCACCTTGTTCGATAAGACGTTGAACTTTCCTCGCCTGTTTCAGCTTCTTCGGCTTACCTTTGCCTAACACGGCATCATTTGGCTGGCTTTCACTTTCTTTGGCTTGCTTCGGCTTAATACTGCTTAATTTCGCTTCACTCGGCTGTGCATGGCTGTCTGTAGCATCACTAGGCTTAATCGGTGCTTGTTCGGCATTATTCGGCTTTGTTTGGCTTACTTCTTCTTCCTTTGGCTCACTTCGGCTTAATACTGGTTCCGAAAAAACAGGCTGGAAATCAAAGCCGCCCAACAAGCCGGATGTTTTTTTGCTGGACTTTTTCATTTTTTATCCTCCTTTGGCGGCTTAGGCTGTTCCATCCAATGCGTGAGTTCGGCATTCATACTGTTTGAATAGTATCCATTTATGTCAGCATGAAAAACCGTTTTTCGGCTATCACAAAGAACCCATTCATCGTAGGCATCATCATATTTTGCAATAGCATTCTCGGCGACAGTTCCAAATATATTTGAAAGGCTCACGATATAAGTTCCTCTGTGCTGAGGTCGATTTTCTGGGTCATTGGCGTCAACCCACCGTGCCATAGGTCGCAATGTTTCCAGGTCGATGGTAGGCGCATTTATAATTTTTCCTTTTACAAGAGCAATTCCCTCTCTCCAAGAGCCAGCTTCTTCCTTACTGTAATTCTTGAGTGTATAAAAGTTTTGCTCCAGTACTTTGTCTGCGTCAATCAATCTCATTTTTCTTCCCCCTCCGCAATCATTTTTGCCAGTGCCAAGAAATCCTCTGCGCTGGTGCTCTTTGCCGTATCACCGCTAAACAGGCTGTGCCGCTCTGCCTGAGCCTTACGAACGCCCATAGCCGCTCTAATCTTCACGTCCAGCAGCCTTGTTCCCATTCTTTGTGCAATCACAGGGAGCTGCTCTACAACCTCTTTGGACAGGTTCTCACGGCTCTTGTACTTGTTCAGAAGCAGACCTTCAATCTTCAAAGTCGGGTTGAAGTATCTACGAACGCCACCGATGGTCTGCGAAAGCTGGCTCAATCCGGCAAGCGCATAGCGGTCTGCTGTGATGGGGACGATGATGCTGTTAGCGGCGATCAGAGCGTTCACAAGCGCAAGACCGAGCTGCGGGGGAGTGTCCAGAACGATGTAATCGTACCGTTCTGACACGGATTCCAGTGCTTCACGCAGCCGGAAGTTCTTGCCAATGTCCCGGACAAGCTGCTCGTCAATGTCCTTCATTGCATTGTCAGACGGCAGAATGTCACCAGCTTCACAGTGCTGGATTCCTTCATCTACCGTGCCCTGCCGGGTCATTACATCGAACAGAGTACACACGTCCTCTGTCTGTGCGCCATAGGTGTCCGTTGCGTTGCACTGTGCATCGCAGTCCACCAGCAAGACTTTCTTGCCAAGCAACTGCAATGCACCAGCCAGACAGGTGCTTGTGGTGGTCTTTCCTGTGCCGCCCTTCTGGTTGGCGACAGCTATGATTTTTGCCATTTTATCACTCTTTCTTTTCAGTAGAACGGATATGCTGCTTTTATTTCGTCTCCGACCCACAACACAGGCGTGACGTGCCATGCAATTACAGTTCCTTTGATTTCATTACTATCGGAATCAAACCATTTGTCGTTGATTGTATCGTACTCGCCGGTTATGAAACTTTCTTCTCCTGTTTTCTCATCTTCGATACGAAGTAAAAGCCCATGCGGCCATCCTTCTAGGCTTTTATCCGGCATAACATCTTTAGTCATGTACCACTTGTCTTTGTCAAAGCCTTTCGGAAACATCGGAATCATACTCTTTCTCCTTTCTACTTTATCTGAATAATCTGACTACTTTTGCAACGCTTCGATGGAATAGAACGCTGGCATATACCTGTCTACGATACCCGCCTTGTCCACGCTTCTAATCAGATAGCCAACAGGTCTGTCCGGGAACGGAGACCTATCCAAAGACAAAATGTCCTTATACGCCGCCTTCACCGTGTCGTAAACCGCTTCTCTGCGTCTTGGCAGCTTGATTTCAGGATGCTCTTTCTTCATCCACTTCTCAACTACTTTTGCCACGTCAATGCAGTCTTGCTTTTCCAGTTCGTCACACACAGACCAGTCAAAATCCTCGTATCCGCTTCTGCGGGGCTTTCTGGCGGCTTTTTGAGGTTCGGTCGATACTTCGCTTGCCTGAGCTTCAATCAGCGTCTCAGACGATTTAATTTTGGGCTTAAACTTGACTGCAACAGCCTTTCGCGCCACAAGAACTGGTTCATAGGTCACCACGATGTCAGACACAGCATTTATTTCATCTACTGCAACATCAAGCACTCGTTTGCGAAGGTTCTTGTAAACATCGTAGCTTGCTTCCATCGCACCGAGCTGTTCTCTCAGCTTTTTCAGGCTGATTTCATGCGGTTTGCTGTCCATGTTCATCCAGTCCCGAAGAATCGAATAAAGCAGGATGCTGTACTGTGACTTCATTCGTGACGTGTAACGTAGCCGATACCGAACATATCCGCTTTCAGCAATGTCGAAAAAGATAGAGCGAAGGTCTGGGTTGCAGGTGATTGCCACAACATAAGACCTTGTTTCTGGTACATAGTCCAGTTTTGCCCTCGTAAAAAGGACAAAACTTTCAAATGTTCCTTTCTCTTTGTCAATAGGAATCGAAACCGTATTGCCCAAAAAGTGCTTGATCTGCGGCTCAACCCTTCTTGCATCAAGGCTTTTCAGCCCAAGAAGCTCCCTATATTCCGCCAAAGTAAACTCCACACGGCTGCTGCTTGGGTCTCTCGGATTTATTCTTGATAGGTAAACCTCCAACAACCGAAGCTCTCCTGCGGTGTAGTCCCTGAACTTCGCCCAAACAAGCGATTTGCTTTTCTCGACAAGGTTGTTGTCTGATATTTTTGGCATCTGCTCACTTCCTTTAATGGTCTGAAAACAGTATATCACAAGTAGGGGGACGTGTCAACGATTTTTGTCCCCCATGACTTGTCTTTTTGTCCCCCATATCCTCGGCATTTTGTCCCCCATGACTTGTCAAAACGTCCCCCATGCTTTGTCATTTCGTCCCCCATCTACATATTATATATTAAACAAGAAATAAACAAGAGGTTAAATATCATCGTTAAATAGTCGATGACGATAATTTTCAATAAATTCTTTATTTTCCCATTCCAGTTTGTGGATAACTCAAGCCGTCACTTGCTGAATAAGACTGTACCGGTGGTGAAGCGACCTTCCATTAGCCATGCCAAACGCGGACGGATTGTGGATAGGTGTACAAAAAGTGGATGGAAAGGTATACCTAATCTGCACGATGGGGGACAGATTGACAAGCCGACCAATCACAGGCAATAGATTAACGATAAATCGTTATTTATTCCGTGCGAATCCTGCCGATTTTTGAGCTATGGGGGACGGAATGACAAGGTAAAGGTATACCTAATCTGCATGAAACGTGTACAAAAAGTGGATGAACGTGTACAAGATGTTCATCATAAACAACGATAATTCGACAATCAGCCACTTATATTATTTGGGTTCACGGTATAAGAATCGTTGGACTTCATGGCTGCTTCTGTCCCAGCATCCTGCGCCTGATAAAGAATCTCCATCTTTGGGGCGGTTCCGTTCGGGTCGGGGTCTGTTCCGGTAGCCTGCGCCATCTCATAGCTACCGGACACCATCCGGCAGACAGCGACCCTGTCCTTGAGCGGCGTGTGGAGGTTTGCCAGAATCTCCGTCAGCACACCGATGTGGTCTGAACCGTGATCTCCGTACCGCATATACAACAAGGCATCTATCTCGTAGGAAGAACACTCCATCATGGCATCTATGAGAATCTGACGCTTTTCCATGTCGGAAATGTCGTCCTCCAGATGTTCCAGCAATCCCGGATGAATGCAAGCGTCCATGTATCGAGCCACCGATACACCGCAGCAGGTGAACCAGCGCATAGCCATTGGCAAGGAAATGGCTGCCAGACCTTGCTCCCAGTTGGCAATCGTGCCACGATTCACACCCATCCGTGCCGCCAATTTCTGCTGACTCAAGCCAGAACGCATCCGTGCCATCTCTAATGCTTTGGCCGTTCTTACCAAATATTCATCCATAAATTCACGCCCTTTCAACAAAATTCTGCAAAACTGCCGGATTCGACAAGCCAAAAAATGGAAAAAGCTGCTATGGAGAACCAACAGCAGCCTGTGTTATAACTGTATTGTCAAAAAATTCCAAATAGAAAGGAAACACAAAATGAAAGAAACTGTAATCTGGAACCATGAACGTATGCCAATTATCGACGGAATGCCCGCCAGCGTTACCGATGGGCAGCCACACACACCTGAACCATGGGAGGAAAGCTAATGAACCGAACCGTAGATGCTCTGATTATTCCATACGCTCGTAGACGGACGCTGGAGCTTGTCCTGAGCCTTTCTGGGTACGAAGCTGATAAAGATGCTTACCTCGAAGCGAAAGGCATCCTAGAACGTGCCGTAGCCGCCTTAGACGATGGACGCGACCCGGCAGATAACATCGAACGCATTGACGGACAGCTTGTGGAACTGTGAAAGGAGAAGAAGATGGACTTTACGAATGGATTCTATAAAGCCGAGAACCCTGTCGTTCTTGAAGAAGTGAAAACTTTCCTCCAGTCAATGGAACGGCGCGGAGCAACCGTAAAGGACTTGGACGATGCCATTGTGCAGCTAAACAATGTTTCGCACAGCATCAGCACAAACGCTCTCGTCAAAGCAGATGTGCTGGACGATTTACCGGATAACCCTTTTCGTTCCATACTCAACGGAATGTTACAAAGCAAAGGGTAACTTAAACTTAATGTGGCTCTTAATCATTGTCATTGCAATTTTTGGCTTCCCCGATGCAAAGTAACGGATGGAAAAATTATTTAACCTCAGCAAAGTTGTTAAAATGATATTGACTGTACAACAGAAAGGTGTATAATCGTATCAAATGAACATCCGAACTTACCGATCGGGAGGATATGCCACAATGAGTGAACAAGAAAGAGCTAAGATTGACAAGTTTATCGCATGGCTGTTGGAACACCCTGATAAGATTCCGGAAGCAGAGCAAGCATTAGGCCTGAAATAACAGAAAACCCCTTGCACAGAGCTACACCAGCCCGGCACAAGGGGTTTTTATTTTACCGGGTCAGAAACACTTCTTTTTTCGGTTTCTACGGTAACGATATTTTCTGCTGTTGCCATATAGCGCACGGTCATTGCCTTTTAACAAGGCTTGCATGAACCAGAAGCAAAAGGCACAGCCACACAACAAGTAATACACGGGCTTACCTCACATCTTCTCAATCAGGTTCATCAGAGCTTCACGCTGTTCCTTCGGCATAGATTCAAGTTTTTTTCTAATCCGCTCCACTGCTGCATCGACCTCACTTTGCGGCTGCTGGGGCGGGTTTTCTTTTTGGTCGCCAGTGAGAAGGTAGTCTACCGATACGTTGAAGTAGGCTGCAATTTTAGAAAGAACCTCTGTGGACAGGCTCTTGGTTCTCCCGGCTTTTAACTCGGAAAGAAAACTACGGCGAATCCCGATGTTGGCACAAAGGGTTCCGTCTTTGATGCCCTCTTTTTCGCAGAGTGCATGGATATTGCTGTACAAGTCCGACATAAGAACACTCCCATATTTGTGCAAGTATACAAATGCACAGAATTTTGTACAAAAGAGTTGACTTGTACAGAAGCCTGTACTATAATACAGACATGGGCGGTACAGAACACTGTACAATATGAACTCTCTACACCATTATATTAGTACAGTTTTCCGTACTTGTCAATAGATTTTAGCAAATGGAGGTGGAATTTTGAAAGAAAACTTCTGGTCTGATTTTGGGCTTGAAGTAAAGATGAAGCTGCTTCAGCGAGGTATGAAGCAAACGGAACTGATTCAGGCTGTCAAGGATGACACAGGACTGTTCTTTGACGATTCGTACCTCTACAAGATTCTTCGCGGAGAGCGGAAACCGGACAAAATCGTCCAAAGCATCTGCCGGATTCTGAATATTCAAGGTTCGGAAGAGTAAGAAAGGAGAAAAAATGACCGACATTATCTTATCGACCCAGAACGGCGAACCGGTAGCATCCAGTCGTCAGATTGCTGAGAGCTTTGAAAAGAACCACCGTGACGTTCTCAGAGCTGTGGACAACCTCAAAGAAGATGTGCGCAATTTTGCGCAGATGTTCTTTGAAACCACCGTGCCGGATAGCTACGGCAGGGAACAGAGGGCTTACCTGATGAACCGTGACGGTTTCACCCTGCTGGCTATGGGCTTTACCGGAAAGGCTGCTCTTGAGTGGAAGCTCAAGTACATTGCAGCGTTCAACGAAATGAAAAAGAAGCTGGCTGAACAGCCGCAGCTCACCCGCTCACAGCTCCTTGCAACTGCGCTGATCGCAGCGCATGAAGAGCTGGAGGAGAAGGACAAGAGGATTGAACTTCTGACAGCCGACACGGAACGGATGAAGCCAAAAGAGATTTTCAGCGATGCAGTAAGCACCAGTCAAAACAGTATACTGGTCGGTGAGCTGGCTAAACTGCTCAAGCAGAACGGCATCGAAATCGGCGAGAAACAGTTGTATGCCTGGATGCGTGAGAATGGTTATCTCATCAAACGCAAGGGTGCTGATTGGAACAAGCCAACTCAGCGCAGCATGGAGATGAAGCTGTTCACCATCAAGGAAACGGTCATCTGCCACTCGGACGGACATACCAGTGTGAACACCACCACAAAGGTGACTGGCATCGGTCAGGTCTACTTCGTTAATCTCTTCTTAAAGACGGAGAAGAACAAGAAAGCGGAGGGCTGAAGATGGAACAGATTTTGACATTGAAGGTAGACCTTGAGCATCCGGACGATGCGAAGTTCGCCATTGACAAGGCTGTGGAAGCCTATGAGCAGAGCAAAAAGCGCTGGGATGCTTTTGAACTCAACGAAGCCAAAAGCAGAGCACGAGATATTTTGTACGGCCTGTGCAACGATGGTTACAGCATGATCTGGACGGTCACTGATGGCGCTGTTGGGCTGACGATCTGGAACGATTTCAAAGAGCCAAGCTTTGGTCAGTGCTATATGGCCGAAGAAGGGCTGTATGATATCTGGGTCGAAAAGCTGGTTGCACTGTGCATTGCCACAGGTCGGGAAGTCCCGAAGTTCATCACAGACAAGGCTGGTGAGTGCTGGTGAATTTTCGCAGGGCGCAAAGCCGCAAGCGCAGACTGAAGCTGGCAATGGCTGCTGGCGTATCCCGAAACGATGCCAACAAGGTGTTCTGGATGGAAAAGATGCTGAACCAGTGCTTTGAAAGGCACAACCGGGAAGCCAGAGAGAAAGACGGTGAGCGCGATGAATAAATTCTGCGTTCGCTGTGGAGCGCTTCTTGAAGCTCCGAACGCAAACCAGAAGTATTGTGTCGTATGTACACATAACGTCCAGCTTGAACAGCAAGCGAAATGGAGACGTCGGAAGGGCAAAACCGAACGAGTGATGGGCCTTTGTGCGTGGTGCGGTAAGACGATGGTGAAGAAAACACCAGACCAGAAGTACCACAAAGACTGTGCCAGAAAGGCCGAAAGGTCATGCGCACCGGCTGGATATCAATTCAAGCTGCCAGAAAAGCAAAGGCCGACTCCGCCTAGATACAGCATCAAGCAAATAAACGACAAGGCAAAGTCTCTTGGAATGAACTATGGGCATTACAGCATGTTGCTTAGTCAGGGAAAGGTGGAGCCGCCTGATGAACGGTAAATATTACGGTCAGCGGGAAATCCGCTGGAACAGCCGGGAGAAAGAACGGCTGGAACATATCAACAAGCGAAAGGAGAAAAATGAAAGCACTTGTGGAAATCGCCCTGATCTGGGGCATCGTCCTGGCATTGATTCTGGCAACGTTCTTGTTGAATTTCTGGCTTGTGCATCATATTGAGCTTTTGGTCGGAGCTAAAGCGACATGGTACATCATTGGCGTTGGCGCTCTGATGGCAACCATCTGGATTTTCGGTGTCGGTAAAAAGGCATGACGCTGGAAGATGCAATGAAAGCCAGGTGTTTCAACATCAACGACCTTAGCCGTAAATCTGGGATATCAAGACCGACGATTTACAGCATCTTGGGCAAGCGAAAGAAACAGAAAAGTTCCGTTCGGGTCGATACGCTTCTAAAAATCGCAAAGGCGTTAAATGCAAAAATAGTCATCAACGAGAAAAAGCCGAACGGATTTGACATTATTTTGAAAGAGGTGAAGAGAGATGAAAACAGTTAAAGGCACGGTGCTGTGCTGTATGAGCATTTCGCTTGCTATCGTAGCTCTTGGGTGCGGAAATGCTATTGATGGCGCGGCAAACGGATGGGCGATGCTTGGATACGCCTTCCTTGCTCTGGCGATGCTTTTTGCAGCTCTTATTTTGGCCGCAATTGGCGTAAGCGCCGAAAACGAGCGCATGGAGCAAGAGAGCCGAAAAATCAAGCGCATCCCGCATCACACAAACGAGTGGAGGGATGCCAAGTGAAGTGCCCGACATGCGGAAGCGAGAAAATCAAAATATATCGCAGCACATCACGTGAAGACAACATCATCCGACGGAGACTCTGCGAAAACTGCGGTCATACATGGAATACAGTCGAAATAGATATGGACCAGTGGGACTCCGTAACGAGGAGCTTCAGCAAAATGAAATATATCATATCTCAGTTGGAAGCCCTTGTGGAAGAGATGAAGGCGAAAATCCTGAAACTGGGAGGCACAGTATGAACATGAACGAGATGTACGATTGCTCCGGCTGTTTTGATCGGTTCGGTGGCGTGGTGGAGCCGCCCGATGACTACTACTTTGCACCCAGAGCGGACGAAGAGCCTGAGTGGCAGCGGCCAGACGAAACGGATTCCGTGTGCTGGGGAGATTGATTTTTGTACAGCCAAATTAAGCCAAAGTAAGAACAATGAAGCCTAATGAAGTCGAAGAAAGGAAAGAAAATGGGCAAACACAAGAAAGAAATTAGGCACTGCGAAAAGTGCAATAAGCCTTTTTCGGTGTTTCCAAACAGCACCGAAACTCTTTGCGCAAACTGTAAAAGGAACAACTTAGAGGAAACGCTTCGCAAGAACGGTCACGCACCGCAGCATACGCTTGTTAGGAGCTTTTGTGACAGCCTTAATGAAGCGTTTGCTGTAGAAGATGCCGCAAGAAGGGCTTCGTGGGACGAGAGCACAAGCATTGAGAAAACGTGTCGTGACTGCGGCAAAGCATTCAAGGTTTCTCGTGCAGAGCGCATTTTCTTTGAATCGCATAACATGGCACTGCCTAAGCGTTGCCCGGATTGCCGTAAAGTGAGGAAAGAAGCGAGGAAGGAGAACAACTGATGGACAATAGCAAAATCCATGAAGCTCTGATGGCTGTTCAGTCAGAGCTGAAAGCCCCGAAGGGACAGATGAACACATTTGGCGGTTACAAGTATCGCTCTTGTGAGGACATTTTGGAAGCAGTCAAGCCAATTTTGAAAGAACACGGTTTGCTTCTTACCCTTTCTGATGAACCTAAAGTGTTAGAGGGGTGGCATTACATCGAAGCGACCGCAAAGGTGGAAGCTCTGGATGGTGGATGCGTAACGGTTACTGCTTACGCAAGAGAACCGGAGCAAAAAACCAAGATGGATGCAGCGCAGGTGACTGGAACGTCTAGTAGCTACGCCAGAAAGTACGCCTTGAACGGTTTGTTCTGCATTGACGATACGAAGGACGCTGACACGGACGAGTACCAGAAGCAGACCGCAAGCAGGGCAAGCAAGCCTGTTCAAAAGCAATCGGAGGCAGAAAATATTCCTCCGTGCGCTTGTTGTGGAAAACAATTGCAGCCTGTCCAGTACAACAACCGCACAGTCACTCCGCTGGAAACTGCAAGAAGCACGAAGAAACGCTTTGGGCGCGTCCTGTGTTGGGACTGTGCTCAGAAACAGCCGAAGGAGGGCTAAACAATGCTTAACTCTATCGCAATTCAGGGGCGTCTGATTCACACGCCTGAAGCTAAGGTCACGAAGTCTGGCAAGGATGTTTGCACGTTCAGCATTGCCTGCGACCGTCAGAGTGGCGGTCAGAAGGAGACTGACTTCTTCAACTGCACCGCATTTGGTAATACGGCACTGTTCGTTTCCAAGTGGTTCCAGAAGGGTAGCCTAATTCTGGTGGCTGGTAGCATCCAGACCCGGAAATATACCGACAAGCAGGGGAACAACCGCACTGCAACAGAAATCATGGCGAACAAGGTTGACTTCTGCGGTGGAAAGTCTGACAGCAAGCCCGCCGATCGGGCGCAGGATGCACCGCAAAATTACTCTCAGGGCGACACGGACGATTTCTCTGTGATTGACGACAGTTCTGATCTCCCTTTTGACTAACGGTTACGCTACCGGGACAAAAGGCGAACCGCCTACCTTATATAAGAGCTGCGCTATCTGGCTGGACGGGCGCTTTGAAAGATGAAGCACTTGGGCGACATTACAAAGATTCACGGCGACAAGATAGAGCCTGTGGACTGCATCACGTTCGGTAGCCCATGTCAGGATTTGTCCATTGCTGGGCGCAGGGCGGGACTTGCCGGAGAACGGTCTGGCCTTTTTGTTGAGGCGGTAAAAATCATCAAGGAAATGAGGAAAGCGACAAATGGAATGCACCCAACTTTCGCTATTTGGGAGAACGTGCCCGGAGCTTTCAGCTCAAACAACGGAGAAGATTTCAAAGCTGTGCTGGAAGAACTTGCCCGCGTTGCACAGCCAGACGTTTCAATTCCTCGACCTTCGGGTAGGGGGGGCAGATGGAGCAAAGCCGGTGCAATCGCCGGAACCGGATGGTCTTTGGCATGGCGACAGCTCGATGCTCAATATTGGGGAGTTCCCCAACGTAGAAAACGTATCGCGCTTGTCGCAGATTTTAGAGGACAACGTGCCGCAGAAATACTATTTGAGCGCACGAGCCTGTCAGGGAATTTTGACGAGAGCATCAAGGCGTGGGAAGCCACTCCCGGACATTCTCAGGCAAGCCCTTATGGACGTGATAGGGGGAGCAATTCCTACACCCTAAAAATCCGTAGTGGATGCGCCGGTGGTGGTAAAGGTGCGCTGGTACAAACCGAAAAAAGCGCAACGCTTTCAACGCTCCAAGACCAGACATTGTTTCAACCTGTTATTTATGATGCTCGCGGAAACGGCGATGGGAAAATCGTACCGACCATAACAGGCGACCACGAAAACAGAATCACAGACTACACGGCTATCGCTATCGAGCGCAAGACCTTCAACGAACAGTCTTTCAGCCACTACAAGGAAAGCGACAAATGCTCAACCTTGAAAGCAAAAGCGGGGAACATCGGCAATGGCAGCGAATGCCTGATTGCAGAGAAAACAATCCGCTGGATTGTTCGCCGTCTGACACCTGTTGAATGTGAACGGTTACAGGGTTTTCCGAGCGGATGGACGGACATTGGTGACTGGACGGATAGCAAAGGAAAGAAGCACAAATACGCTGACAGCCCACGGTACAAGGCTCTTGGCAACTCAATCGCTTTGCCGCAATGGTTCTGGTTAGTGCAGAAGATGCGCCCTTACTTGAAAGAAAAGCCTACTCTAGGCAGTCTGTTCGATGGTCTGGGCGGTTTCCCTCTGGTCTGGCAAAGAGCATACGGCGAGGGAACTGCACGCTGGGCAAGTGAAATCGAAAGCTTCTGCGTAGCTGTAACAAAAAGGAGATTTGGCGAAGAATGATTGCCTGTTGTCTCAACTGCACATCACGCCACCAAGCTTGTCACGACACTTGCGAGAAGTACAAGGCAGAGAAGAAAGACTTCGAGGAACGCAAGGCATTCGTGTATGAGCTGAACCACAATCAAAGCGTATACCACCGTGATTATGAGGACAAGCACCGGGAAAAAGGCAAGAAGCGGTTTCTCGGAAGTGAATTTAGAGGTGAACGAGGATGAACGAGCAAGAAATGATTCGGCAAGCGAAAAATGCTTACCATCGGAATTTCTATGCAAAGAACCACGACAAGATGGTTAAGTATCAACGGGAATACAGAGCGAGAAAAGGCAGACCCGGAAAATGGACTGACGCAAAAAAAGTGGTTCCTCATACGCACAGAACAGTTTATGAAATGGACACCGTAAACGAATTTGAACTTTACGAAAGCGAAAAAGTTTTGTGCAGTGATAGCAACGGCATTGTTTCAGTTGGTGTCTTTTACAAAGATAAGTTCAGGGGCGAATCTTACTGGATTACTGAAACGAACGACCATGAAGAAAATGTTTTATTCTGGATGCCGATTCCTAAAATTCCGGGAGACAACGAATGAACACTGGCAAACAGTTTGAAGCAGACTTCAAAGCGTCCGTCCCATCCGATGCGTGGTGCTACCGCCTGAAAGACAGTGCCGCCACCTACTACGGCGGCAATGAGAACCTGTCCTTTTCCATCGAAAACATCTGTGACTTCCTTGTGTACCGATACCCGATGAACCACCTATTTGAACTGAAAACCATTGAAACGCCCTCTATCCCTCTGGAAAAGGTGTTCGGCAAGTACGACAAGGCAAAGTGCAAATACCGCAAGGAAAAGCACATCACGGACATGGTGGATGCAATGGGGTACAGCGGTCAGACCGCCCATGTGATAGTCAATTACAGGGCAGTCAACCGCACTTTTGCAATTCCTGCCAGCAAGGTTCTGGCGTTCCGTTACAACGAGAGCCGCAAGAGCATCCCTTGGCAATGGGCAGAGCAAGAGGGGATAGAGGTCAAAGCAAAAAGGCTGCGTGTCCATTGGAGGTATGACGTGGATGGGCTGCTAAAGAGATTGGAGAAAGAACATGAAAAAATGGACTGAAGAACTTCTGGAAGAAAGCGGCTACAAAATCAAAAACGCGCAAATTGAAAGCGTTCGACTTACTATGGCAGACCACGGAGTTTTAACTTCCGATTTGGTGCTTGATGGTCACGGATGGGGCGTTTGCTATGGTGGGTATGTTCTTGGCAAGGGCTATCTTGGCAGCAAAGACTTTGAGGGATACGGCTCTGGCATGGAAGCGATTATGCGAATCATGGACACGGTTGGTGTTGATGAATATGGTCAAATGAAAGGCAAGTATGTTCGCATCGCCACAAAAGGTCTTGGAAGTTCTGTAAAAATCATCGGAAATATTTTGGATGATAAGTGGTTTGACTACGAATCTTTCTTTGTAGATAAAAAGAATGAAGAAAATGACGATGGTATGCGATAGGTGCGGCGAAGCGTTTCCGCTTTCCAACGATGTGAAATACATGACACCGTTTGATGACGAACTTGACCAATTTGAAAGCAATTCTATTGTAAAGTGCCTTTCTGGCGATGATAAAGGAATTTACTCGATAAGAGATGAAACCGTTGTCCTTTGTCCCTCTTGCATGGCAAAGCTGAACGGCTGGCTGAAAGGAGAGCAGAAGTGAGCAATCATCGTTTTGTCTGTCTTGTGATTACAATTCTGGCACTGTCACTCACAATGTTATTTACATCCTGTGGTTCAACATCTGCTGATTCTGAAACTAAAACTGAAATTGCTGACCACCCTTGCTACCATGTTACAGTTTATTCCCCGGAAATTGAAAAAGTAGGCTACGGTAGCGCACGGCATCCAAAGTACACCATTACGGTGGAAAGCTTTAACGAGCTGATTCCGATCTCTAGTGCAAGAGATTACAAACTACTCCAAATACCTCTGGGAGACGGTCGATTTGAGCTTGTATCCACTTCAATGGTTGAAATCGAATACTACTGAAAGAGGTAGAGCTATGCAAAAGAAAATTTAAGACATTCTGCCCAAGGCCGAAATCTTGGCGCAGTTGGCAGAAGAAGCGTCCGAACTGGCACAGGCTGCGTTGAAGCTGCGCCGTGCGCTGGACGGCACGAGCCCGACACCGAAGAGTGTTGCGGAGTGCGAAGCGAACCTGATTGAAGAATGGGCAGATGTTGATTTAAGCCTTCGGTGCGCACTTGAAACTGATTATTTTTACGAGTACAGAACCAAAGTGGAGCAAATGGAACTTAAAAAGCTCGACCGTTGGCTCTCTCGCCTTGAAGCAAAGGAGCAGTCGGATGAATAAATTCGGGAGCTGCCCTCTGTACGGCAAACAGGTCAAGCCGACCAACCTTCGCAAAATCGCACGGCAGAACCGGTTGTACGGCTTTTGCATGGCTCTGGATGGCATCGCCGCCACATGGGGCGCACTGATTCAGAATCTTCGGTGCGATGCAGACCTGACCGATGAATAGGTGCAAAAAAATCATCCGCATTGGCGACAGGTATTGGGAGATGGTTGGGCAGTTCAAAAACGAGGACATGACCCCTGACAAGTTTGCGGATTATATCACCGCAAAGTCAGAACAGGTCGAAAAAGAACTGAGAGAAAGGTGGAGCTAATGGATAAGGAACAGCTTGCGATCGCACGGTTGCAAGACGCTGCACGGCTATCAGAGCATCGGTACAAGAAACCGCTCATGGTCACATACTCTGGCGGAAAGGATTCACAGGTGCTTGTGGCGCTGGCTGAACGTGCAGGAATCGACTTCGAGGTGGTCAACAGCCACACTACCGCAGATGCGCCAGAAACAGTCTATTTCATCCGAGAGCAGTTCAAGGCGATGGAAGAGCGTGGAATCAAATGTTCCATTGCCATGCCACGATACAAGGACGAGCCTGTGTCTATGTGGACGTTGATTCCTAAAAAGCTGATGCCGCCTACAAGACTTGTACGGTATTGCTGTGCCGTTCTCAAAGAAAATACTGGCCGCGATAGATTTATCGCTACCGGCGTTCGCTGGGCTGAATCCACAAACAGAAAGAAAAACCGTGGAACGATGGAATTTAGCCATCATGACAAAGAAAAGCGCATCATCCTGATGGGAGATAACGATGAAAAGCGGCAGCTCTTTGAAACCTGCAACCTCAAGGGAAAAATGACCGTCAACCCTATTGTAGATTGGTCTGACGATGATGTTTGGGATTACATTCACGCGGAACATCTTTCTGTAAATCCGCTGTACTGCGAGGAGCAAAAACGTGTCGGTTGCATCGGCTGCCCTATGGCTGGTAGGGGGGCAGACAGCGTGAGTTTATGCGCTGGCCTTCTTATGAAAAAATGTACATTTCTGCGTTTGAAAGAATGCTTGATGTCAGAAAAACAAAAGGTCTGCCGTGCGATTGGCAAACTGGAATGGACGTTTTTCGCTGGTGGATGGAAGATGACAACATCAGCGGTCAGTTGAGCATGGACGATTTGATGGAGGATAACAATGGCACTGTTGAACCATGAAGAAACGATTGCGTTTTTGACACAAAAGGAAATTCAAGACGCTTTCTGGATGCGACCGCAGAAACGGTGCGTGACAAGTGTAAAGTTTAAGTGCGATTTGTGTTGGACTGAAACGCAGATTACAGACCCTCGATTCGCAACGGAAGTGATGAAAAAGAATCCAGAAAGTCCAAAATGCCCGATTTGTGGCGAAACAATGAGAGCCATAAGTTGCGATGTAACAGTGAGGGATTAGTATGTTTGAATTTGTAACCCGCTGGCTGGTCTGCCTAGTCCTGCTGGCGGTAGTAGTTCAGTCCGAACGGACAATCAAGGACATGGCAAACAACCTGTTTGAGGAACGGCAGGCAATGCTTGTCTGGCTGTTTATCAACGTGTGTCTGGTCGCTTGTACGGCTATTGTGATGGGGTGGAAATAATGGAAATTTGCGGCATTGAGAGAAAAGAAATCAATTTTGGGTGTCTAGAGTATGGAGATGTGTTTGAGATAAACGGCGAAATTCTCGTGAAAGCTAACGTGAACCTTTCTGTAAGTAAATTGTCTGGCGGTGTCAGCTTAAAAAGCGGAGAGTTTTTGCAGATAGATGAGTTTTTTCCAGTCAAGATGGTAAACGCTCATCTCCAGTTGGAGGGCTAAGAAAAATCATGGACAACGAGCTTTACTGCCCGATGAAGCTAACCAGCAATCCGCTTGGGCGGTGCGTATGCGAGAAAGAAAAGTGCGCTTGGTGGCGACAGTTGGACAACTGTTGTTCCGTCTGGTGGATTGCAAGGAATCTGAACAACATCCAAACGAAGATGAAGAGGTGAGAGTGTGAAACTGGTTGATGTTGAGCCAATTATTGCGGCGTGGAAAACTGTTGGTGTTGACAAAAAGAATGAAGCGAAGTCGCTTTTGGGTAACAAAAACTTCATCGTATACATACAAGGACAAATTAGAAACAGCATTGGAGATATGTTTTTAGATTTAGCCAACGTATTGGAAAAATCTGAGCCCGCCAATATATGGTTTGATGCCAAAAAAGTTTTACCCGAAAAAGACAAAGAAGTTCTCGTAAAAAGAGAAAAGTTCGGCATTGAAATTGCATTTTTATCTTATGACGGATTATGGCAAGACGACGAGTGCAGTGTACTTGGAGATGTAACTTATTGGGCGTATCTTCCTGAACCGCCAAAGGAGGTCTGATACATGGCAACACCCCCAAAGCGTGGTCGTGGCAGACCGCCGCTGACCGAAGCTGAAAAGAAAAAGCGTGAGAAGCGAGCGCAAAAGGCGAAAGAAGAAGCCGCTGCGAAGCGTGAAAAAGAGCGTGAGAAGAAGAAACAACAGATGCTTAACAAGCGGAAATCTATCCGTTCACAGGTGAGTAAAAAGGTGAAAGAACAGCAGGAGTTGGCTATCGAGAAGTCAAAGATGATGAACACAGGCGATTTGCAGTCGAGAATCGGCGATGAAGAGGACAAGAAGGTCATTGGCATGATTGCAGCCAAGTATTTTGGCGACCTTCCGGGCGTGGATATGAACAACCCAATTGAAGTGCAGCAACGCCTTGATTTCTTCTTTGACGCTTGTATCGAAGCCAGAATCTCCCCTGTGGTGGAATGGATTGCGCTGGTGCTGGGCATCGAATGGCCCAGCCTGAGACAGATTATGACAGGCAAGCGACGTGACGACAGCTTACAGCAGAAGTACATTTTGAAGCTGATTCTGCAAATGCAGTCCATGTGGGCGTACAACGGTATGTACGGTCAAGAGAACCCGGCAGAGTGGATTTTCCGAGCCAAGAACTACTTTGGGATGCGTGACAACGTGGAAGTCACCGTTGCACCGCCTGAACAGCCGTTGGGCGATGCTCAGAGCGCAGAGCAGTTGGCGCAGAAGTACCAGACGGCTTTGCCGAAGGGGATTGACGTGGAGTACAGAGAGGTGGCAGAAGAATGAAAGAAGTTATTGTGTTCTTCTTGTTATCTTGGGCGGTCGCTTTTTTGATTATCAACAATTTTAACGATAAGGAGTAAAGCATGAAAAAGGTAGCAACTATTATTTCTTCTGTGGTAGCAGCATTTTTTGTCGCAGTGGTTCTCTTGCTGTGTTTGGAAAGAGTGCCTGTTGGATATGTTGGCGTTGTTTATTCCGCACGGGGAGTTGAGCAGAACACCTTGTCGCAGGGCTGGCATTTCCTCTCCCCAATGAAGCACGTTAGCAAGTTCCCCATCAGTCAGCAACAGCTCATTTTTTCTGATGACCCGGCAGATTACAACGCAAAGGAACACGCAGATTGGCATATTGATGCTCCTGCAAACGGTGGAATGGTTGGAGTAAACCTCACCGTAAATTACAACTTCATTCCAGACCGTGTTGTTGAGCTTTACAGCCGTTTTAACGGAATGGACGGCGAAACACTGGTAGAAAGCCGGATTCAAAATAGCATTATTGCTTATGTGAAGGAAGTTACCCCGAAGTTTTCCGTAATGGACATTTATTCCGAAAAGAAAACTGAAGTAAACAACGCAATCACAAATTATTTGAATGAAAAACTTACCAATGAATACGGAATCAATATTTCAAGCGCACTTGTGATTGACGTAGAGTTGGATGACACCCTCACCGAAAAGATTAGAGCGAAAGAACAGGCAAAGCAGGACGCTGAAATCGCTGAACTGAACAAACAGACCGCTCTTGCACAGGCTGAGACAGACAAGGTGAAGGCTCAAGCGGAAGCCGATGTAAAAGTGATTGAAGCTCAAGCGGAAGCTGAATCGAATCGTATCGTGTCAGAATCCATCACTCCTGAACTGATTCAGATGAAAGAAGCTGAAGCCAGACTGAAGCATGGATGGGTTACTGTCAATGGAGCAGATACAGTCGTAACAAAAGCTGATTGATGGGGAACATAAAGAGGAAAAAACATGACTAATGGTGATTTTATCCGTTCCATGACGGACGAGGACATTACAGAAAACTTTACGCGGGGCATCTGCGAACTTATCAAGCATTGTGACCCGGAGCGCTGCCAGAACCGTGAGCATTGCTTCCACTGCGTTAAGGACTGGCTGAAAGAGAAGAACACAATCATGGTGAGGGCTGACAAATGGAAAAACTGATTGACTTCTCCGACCACTGCCTACGCACGTTCCTGCCTGTCCTCTTGCAAGACCACACGACAGGGAAGAACATCATCTGGGCGACAGACCCGCCGCCTGAACTTGGCGTGGGCTTTGCAGATGAAATCACGCTGGAACAGTTGGACAAGGTTCAGCTTGTTCCTCGTGTGCAGAAACGGCTTGCAGACCAGAAAAAGCGCACCAGCAAGAAAGCAGAGGTGTTCACGCCAACTCAGGTTTGCAAGAAGATGACGGACGTTGCAGAGAAGGACTTGGTAGGCAAAGACTGGATAGAATACATCAACAAGACCTGCCTTGAAGTCACCTGCGGCGAAGCACCGTTCCTCACAAGCCGATACGATACCACCACAGGGCAGATGATTGCCGTGCCGGACAGAATTGGTCTGCTGGACAAGAAGCTGAATACGCTTTCAGAATGGTTTCAGACCTACGATTCGTGGATTTGCTGGGCAGTTGACGCCTACGCATCAACGTACGGCTATGAGTGGCAAGGAGACAATCTCTTACTGGCACGGTGCAACCTGTTCCTGACGCTGATTGAGCATTTCAAGTATCGGTTTGACGGAAAATGGCTAAAAATCAGATTTATGCCTGCATATCTTGACCGTATCGCAGACACCATCTCGTGGAACGTCTGGCAGATGGATGGGCTAAAAAAGACCGTACCCGGCACGGACATTCCGTGCAAAATCAAAAACTGGAAAGCTGACAAAGAAATCCTGTTTAAGGATGTTGGGGAGGATGACTAATGCAGACTGACAGAGGAATTTACCACAAGCGAGTATGTGACCGCTGCGGAGCGGTTCTGGGCGGTAGGATGATGAATTCTGACGAATACTTCAAGGACTGGGCGTGGCGCAGGGACACAGGTGACTTGTGCCCGGAGTGCTATGAGGAGTACAAGCGAGTGATTGGGCGGTTCAATGCCAACAGAAGGAGAAAGGCAAAATGAGAATTAACGGCATGATGTTTGTTTGCAATCGATGCGGAAAACAGGTGTTCGCAGAGCGGTACAACGATGGCGAATTCGATTGGAAAGCATTACAAGGTTGGGAAACTGGTTTGGGAAGCTTTTTTAGCGTTGGAGAACTGTGTCCTGAATGCCGTGAAGAATACGGAAAGCTGATGCAAAAATTCATGGGAGATAAAAAATGAGTTTTTATTGCACCACCGAACATTGCTCTTGCATGGGCATCGAGCAGTTCTCTGCTGGCAAGGCTATCCGCTGCATGGCAGAATCCTGTAAGAACAAATCTGAGCCGTCCTGTGTATCTTGCAAATGGTACGCAGAGTTGGAGGGCGTGTGCGTGAATGACCAGTCAGAACACGTTGCAGACTTCGTGTGGGACGAACGTAGATGCAAAGAATGGGAGAAGAAATATGACAGCAGGAGAGAAAATCAGGAAGCGTAGGCTTGAACTCGGCATCACACAGAAAGACGTTGCAAAGATGATTGGAACGACCAGTGCGTATGTAAGTGCCGTTGAAAAGCAAAAGCGTGGCGTGAAGAAGGAAACGCGGCTGGCAAAATTCGCAGAAGCCCTTCAATGCAGCGTGAACGATTTGAAGTCAGATACGCCCAAAGGTATGGTAGACCCAGCCAGTGATGACTTCGGGTTGGTCTGCAACTGCGCTGTCCGCTACTGCTTGGGCAGACGGTCATATATGCCTAGCCTTGTATGCGGATACATCACACCGCTCCTGCCGGAACTGACGGACAAGACGTTGGATTGTTTTGAACGTGACATTACAGAACGCAAGCGGACAGGTTTCGACTTTGGCGATTCCTGCGACTATGAGACGTGGAATGCGTTCTATAAGGCGGTTTATAAGGAGATTGAAGGGAGAAAAGAACAATGAAGAAAGCAATTTTATCTGTAGCATTGGCGGCATCTATCGCATTGTGCGGATGCACAGAAGCATCTCGTGTGAATCACAATATTTCGCAGCAGGCAAAGAATTTCAACGTCACTCGCAGATTGTCTGTTGTTAATGCAAGAACCGATACGCCGATGCTTGAAATAATCGGGAACATGGACATTTCCAATAACAGCAACAATGAACTTGTGGTAACTATTGAATTGCCCGATGGCACATACAAAAAGCATTACGTCTATCTTAACGAGTACACAATGTACATTGTGGAGGATTTGAGCGGTTCTGACGTGGACAAGTATCATTACGAAATCAACATCTTGCCGCAGCAGTTACAAAACTTCGTTCTCACCTACAATCCGTAAGCGGGGTATCGGATAATGGCTAACACACTTTGGCATCCAGCAAGCGAACAGCCACGAGAGCGGACACATCCTTTGTTACTTGCTACTAAGACAACGTAGCGTGATAAAGATGGAAAAATGTTGCAAGGAATTTCGCCAACAGCGTACTTTCTAGGCTGTTACGCAGACGGTCAGTTCTGGGATGAGATAGGCGAGAGACTGCCGAAAGGTGTGACGGTAACGCATTGGATGGCGTTTCCGATGGTATAGGAGGGCTTATGGAAAGCAATATCGTTGTTACGCAAGATATGGTTGACGCATTCACGGCAGAAATGCAGGAAGCATACAAAAAGTACGGCGATGACGAGGAAATTGTTCATAGCATGATGGACGGCATCATGTGTGAAACCTTAGAAAAGCTGGGATTTGCAGAAGGTGTGGGAATCTTTAACGAAGCACCGAAATGGTATGCGTAAGGAGCGGTAAACATGACGAACAAGAAGTTTGGCATCATCATTATGGACTTGAGCCTTTTCGACTTTGGGCCGAAACCGCCTTGTGGGTATATCAAGGCAAAACATATCCGCCCAGCGTACGGCAAAGGCACAAAGCCTGTCAAGGCACATAAGCGAATCACGAGAACGAGAGAGGGGTTCAGAAAATGACAGAACTTAAGAGATGCCCGTTCTGCGGTGCGGAACCGCCGACTGTAAAAGTGATTCATCCACTCAATGTTGACATGGCTAGTTGGGTAGTCTGCGGAAAATGCGGGGTGAGCACTTCTGCAACATTTGGCAAGGAAAAAGCCATCGAAGCATGGAACAAACGCTACAAAGAGGATTGAGTATGGACAAAAAACGAGACAGCTTTACATTCCAAAAATATTATTTTGAAGCCATCTCCACACTCAAAAGTAAAGAGAAGTTGGAACTCTACGATGCAATCTGTGCATACGTTTTTGAAGAAAAAGACGCAACTTTGAACTCAAAAAAAGCAGAATCTTGTTTCATTTTGATTAAACATCTGCTCGATGAAGAATCGAAAAGAAGCGATATTGCGTCAAAAGGATGGTCTACACGAAAATCGGCTCATCCTCATGTCATAAATGAGATGAAAGTCAGCTCATCTATGAGTTCAAAGTCAGATGACAATGAACCCATCGTATCAACTGACAGTCAGATGAACGTCAAGACCTTGCCGGAGAGCGCAGTCAAGAAGAAACCTGACATCTTCTCCGACTTTGCTCATGGTGATAAAGCCCTGTTGGAATCCCTGCGAGAGTTTGCACAGATGCGTACAAGAATTAAAAAGCCTATGACAGACCGGGCAAAACAGATGCTTTGCAACAAGCTGGAAAAGTTTGATCGGCATGACTGGAAAGCCATTCTCGACCAGAGCATTTATGCCGGATGGCAGGACATTTACGCATTGAAACAGGATGACCAGTACGAGCAAAGTACGGAGATGGAGTTTCCTAGACTATGACAATGGACGTTCAAACGGTATTTATCGGTGCGCTGATGCTCTGCAAGCCGGGCGTTGTGGATGAAATCATACCCGACCTTGAACTTGACTTGTTCAGACCTGAACTGAGAGACGCTTTTGCGGCTGTTCAGGGCTATTGGACGGCTAGGGGTAAGATAGATATAGTCGAGATAAACACGCAGCATCCAGACGTAGCGCAGACGCTCTTGGCGTGTGTACAAACCTGTGAATCAGAGTGTGTGCTAATTGACAGGGAGCAGATGCAGCGTTGGACACAGCTTATCAGAGAACAAGCTGCACTCACTCGTGTGCAAGATCTGGCATTTCAGATGACCAGCGAGCTTACCGACTATTCTGATTTATCAGACATTTACCAGCAGATGGGCGAAGCAATGAGCCTGAAAGCTGAGGAAGAAGATGCGTGGACATACGAGGATGTGCTGAACGACTATGTGCTTCACATGGACGAGAAGCCTGTGTATATCAAGACAGGCCTAGAGCGTCTGGATGAAGCGCTGCACATCTCACCGGGTGATTTTATTATCATCGGCGGCAGACCGTCTGCTGGCAAAACAGCTCTGTCCTTGCAAATAGCAGCAAGCATGGCAAAGCAGGACTACACCGTGTACTATTTCAGCTTAGAAACCAGCAAACGCAAACTAGGCGCACGTCTGATGGCTAATCAAATATACTGCCCTTTGGACACGGTGAAAAATAAGGAGGTCAGCTTGAATGAGATTGACGGACAGGCAAAGAACATGAAGATGCCCTTATATATACGCTCCGCTGCCGGAAAGAACGTGGCTTGGATGAAGGCGCAGGCTCTCCGTAAAAAGGCTCAGGTCATCTTCGTAGACTATCTTCAACTCATCCACGAAACAGGCGCAAAGGACAGATATGCTGCCATTACGGCCATATCCATTGCCCTGCACGAACTTGCACAGACCACAGGCATTGTCGTGGTGGCACTGGCGCAGCTCAATCGAAACCCATCCAAGCCCGGAGCAACGCCTACTAACTCCGACTTGCGAGAGAGCGGACAGATTGAACAGGACGCAGATGCAATCATCCTTTTGTCCGGTGACAACCCCGACAAGTACCTGTTCCGGCTAAGCAAGAACAAGGAAGGTGAGATAGGCGACCTTCCCATCACGTTTAACAAGCAGATTCAACGGTTCCAAGAGCATACTTGGATGGACTGAGCACATGGGCTGTCAGCAATGGCAGCCTTTTGCATATACTCGCACAGAAGCCATACAAACGCTTTTAGCGTCAGATGACAAACTTATCGGCTAAATACAGAAAACAGCTCTGGCACGGCTCTACGGGGCTGTGAGCGCATTGTAGAGGTCTACGACTATTGCAGGAGGAGAAAATGGAATACATGACAACCGATACAAAGGTCAATGGGTACATGGTCTACCCTCGATTCCTCTCGACTATTGACGTTAGCCCAACAGAGAAAATTGTTTACATTTACCTGTTCAATCGTGCAAGGTCGTCACAAAGGGCAAGCAGAAGCGGAAAGTTTGCTGACCAACTAGGGAGAGTATACATCGTGTATCCCATCAAAGAACTTGCTGCCGATACTGGATTCACGGAACGATGGGTCAAGAAGTCTTTGAAAGAGCTGGAAGAAGCCGGGTTGATCGAGCGCAAGCGTGAAGGCAAGAACAAGCCAGATAAGATGTACGTCAAAGTGCCGGAAGAATCTTCAAAGAGCGAAAAGGGAGGTGAACAATCATTCACCTCTGAGGGGAACGATGCTTCACCTGTGAGGGGAACAATCGTTCCCCTCCTTAATATAGAAGAAAAGAAAAGAAAAAAAGTTATTAAGAAAGCGGGCGAACCGCCCGATGGGAACGCCAGCACGCCGGACTTTGAGGATGTGAGCGAGTATTTTTTGGACGCTGGATGTGAAAACAGGCTTGCCAGCAGGTTCATGAACTACTATGAGGGAACAGGTTGGATGACCAAGACCGGAAAGCCTATCACCAACTGGAAGGCCTTTGCTGATATGTGGATTGACAGAGGGCAAGAGAAGCAACAGTACAGTGAACCAGAGTTCAATCGTTTGTAAAGGTTCTTTCCCCCTACAACCCTCTATCTCCAAAACTACACCGTTAGCCAGCAGAGCAGACCGTAGGCGAGAACTGGCGTGAGATTCGGACTGGTGGATAGTCTGTGACTATTTCACATGGAGAATTGACTTCATTTTGTAGTTGGTTTGATATGTACAAATGTTGCATTGATTATTCCTAGCAGAATGCTATGAATTAAGTTGAATACCATAGTACATTACTGGGAATTAAATCGAGCAAGAACAGACCGAATCGGATGATACGACTATTCCAGCAGAATAATCCCTAGATAGTTACTAGGATATATAAGCGTATACTATAATAAGTACAGTTAGCATACGAATTTGGTATGGCTAGGCGAGAATAAAATTGACAGGTGTCTTGACACATATTGGTTTTTTGGTGGTCTGATGGCTTAGCGACTATCGCATCACTCTTTCCTTAAAAGGCGAACGACTATTTCACACAAAAAATACAAGACTAATTAACGCTGATTCGCAAGAAAACGCTATGACTATTACTCTACGACTATTAGCGAACCGCTATTTGCTATACGATATATAGGACTTTCAAAAGCTAGTCGTCTGACGACTTTACGACTATTTTATTGGAGAAACTACGACTATTGGTTACGACTATTCCAGCCGGAACGCTGCGACTATTGCTGACCTCTATTGGCTATCGGGCGAAAGCCCGAAAAGAGATGCGGCGACAGCCGTCAATGGTTCCGCGCCGCCCCTGCCGCTTGACTGCCCCGCCGGGTGGAGGGTGCGCCCTGACTGCTGACCCGGTGACAGATCGCAAGCCGCCGGGCTGGCATGGTCTGCGCTATGCTGCACCGTTGGGCATGGATCCATAACAGGGCACACCGTTGCACGCTCATATGCCTTATTATAATAGGGCGGCTGCTATGCCCTGTACAGCGTCCGGCGTGGCGGTGGTATATGGGTATTGGTGGAGGTGCTGCGCTTGACGGTATGCCCTCCGGTGTGGCGCAGGTGGTGTATAGGAGGCTTGTGTGGCTGCTGTATTGTGTGCGCTGGAATGGGTCAAATCAACGGAAACGGCCCTGTAAAGCTCTGTAAACGGTTCTGGTGTTTAGGCGGTATAAATTGCATTGATAGCAGAAAAGCCGCTGTAAACGCTTGCGCGTGGCCGATACGCCGCCGGGCAAAAAGAAAAGCCCTGCACCCTCAGCAGATGCAAGGCAAAAGAAAAACCCCGCCACGTGGGCGGGGTAGGAATTATTTATTTTTTTCTTCAAGATCTGCAAGGGCGGCGCAAAGCTCTTGCGTTTCATCTTCTGTTAGATTGTATTCTGTGCGGAGCTGGTCAGCGTCTGCACTTCTCCACCCCCCATCATACAGGGCGGCTGCGCTGCTAGAAACGTCTTTTAACATGATTTTTTCCTCTTTTCCGGGCTTTTGCTCTTTTTTATAGTATATCATATCGCAAGCCCTAAAAACAGGACTTGCAGAAAGTTTTTTGCCCTTTTGGGCTGGGGCGGGGTTGCTTTACGGTGCAGCCCCGTTAAAGTATCCGGGTGGCGTCACTTCGACGCCTTAAACAGCGCCGAAAAAAAACAAAAGAAAAACAGAAGCGCGGACAGTATCAAAGCTTGCACCCCCTTATACCACGCTAAAACGCTTGTAAGTGGTTTTGCTGCTGCACTCGGCGTAAATATCCGGGTGCAGCGTTTTCAAAAGTTTGCTATCTAACCGGACGCTCTGAACGTCCTTGTAAATGGCCTTTGCAGTGCCTTGCACCATTTCAGGCGCGCCGTGCATCATGCTTATAATTTCAGCTTTTAATGCGTCGTTCATTGCTTCAAGCTCTTCCAAAAGCCGCTTGTTTTCGCGGTACTCGTTCACCTTTTCTTCAAACAACGTCATTTTTTTAGCCCTCCATTTCTTTTTTATATTTCAAAATGTCATCACGGGTCAGCCATTCCGGCTTTTCTCCGATGCTATCATATAAATACAGCATATTGGCGATATGGTCGGCCACATTACCGGCCCACAAATATTTTTCGTGGCGGGCACCGAATCCCAAAAAATAATCGCAATCAATGCGCATACGGTCAAGCAAACAATATTTTCTCTCCGAATCGAGCGAATCAATATATTTTTTGTTTTTCATTTCTGCCCCTCCTTAGCTATTAAGAAACGCGATCATAACCAGCGCCCCGGAAATCATGCCGCCTACATACCAGATGGCGGCCCACTGGGAAAAGTCAAGTGCAATCATGTGTTATACCTCCGTGTATCCGTCTGCAATGGCCTGAGCCTTGAGCGTGTCCATATCCCGCTTGGCTACAACGGGCACGTCCTTAGATACCCAGCCGTCAGGCACGCGGGAAAAGGTCTTTGCGTTTGTGTCGATGCACAGATAATGTGCATTGCCGTATGCGGTGTTCTTGGTTCTAAATTCTAACTTCATGGTTTTTGTCCTCCTGTTTTGGTTCAATGTGGTTTGTTCTTGTTTGTGCCTTTATTATACTATCAATAGGATGGTATGTCAATAGATAGATAGTAATTTGCTATCACAAGAAACAACAAAATATCCTTGTGATATTTGTTCATATTGCTATCAATATACCATGCCTGTGATAGAGCTATCATAATACGCATGATAGAGGTGTTGCCAGCCCTCTAGCGTCCCGCACCGTCACAATCTGCCCAGCGTGGGCGGTCTGGTATCGTATGCAGACCGGTGCGGCGTGTTAGTGCGCCGTGTCTTGCATGGTCTGCCCTGGTTTTGGCGCTCCCTGCCCTGCTGCCCGTGATGTGTAGCCGTTCCGGGTGCGCTGGGGCTTGGGTCTCCACCGGCGGGGTATATAGCCGCCGCCCAGCCCCGCCCGGTCAGTCCCGTCACCACCGAAAAAATAAAAAAGGCTCAAAAAAATCACCCCACCCCTTATTGTCAATCTCAAAAATTTCCCGCAAAAACAAAAAGACCCCTACAAAGGGTCTGTGTTCTGTGCTATACTTGCCTTACAAGCCTTGAAAGGGGGAAATCTGTAATGAACCAAAAGAATGACAAGAACAAAGAAAAGAGAGAAAAGAACGAAAAGATTGCCGCTTCAATATGTGGCATAATCATTGCGGTGGCTGTTATGGCTTGTGGCGCATATCTTATGATGCATGGAATTGCAAGTGCCATATAAATAGACAATGGAGGAATCTACAATGGCTAAAAGTAAAATGACAACGTGCAAGCACTGTGGAGCAGAGATTGCCGCAAGTGCAAAAGTCTGTCCTCACTGCGGCGGCAAGAACAAACCGCCCATCTACAAACGCTGGTGGTTCATTGCCATCATTGTTCTGATTGTATTGTCTGCTATTGGCGGCTCTGGTAGTAGCTCTGACAGCTCTGCAAGTAGCAGTAAATCAACATCTAAGGCAAGTGCATCCACTGCTTCTTCCGTTGCATCCGTTGTTCCTGAAATCAGCGAGGACGATTATAAGGCAGAATGCCAGCAGATGGATTATAAAGAACTGTGCCGTTATCCTGAAAAGTATGAAGGGACTAAGATTGTAGTCAAAGTAAAGGTCTCGCAGATTATTGACGCAAACTTCTCCGGCAGCGAAAAAGCATGGAGAACCTATACCGACAACAGCGGATACGGATTCTATGCCGATGACGAGTATTATATGCTGGATAAGCGCGGTGGCGATGCCGTGAAGATTCTGGACGATGATATTATCAACGTCTATGGTGAGTTCACCGGGCTTGAAAAAATCACCAGAGCGTTGACCAGCACCACCGATGAACTGCCACGCATCGAAGTCAAGTACGCAGACCTTGTGGACGAATAAGGAGTGGACGTAAAGATGAAGAAGTTTGCTTCAGCAATTCTTGTTGCCGCTTTGATTTTTACCATGCCTATCAGTGCAATTGCTGCAAAAAAGCCTGATGAATGGTCTGGCCTTATTGAACTTGAGCAGACTAATGCAACACAGTATGAACCGTTAGGCATTAAGAATCATGGGTCTTATGCGTGGCGTGACGGTAGCGCGATTTATATTTCTTATGCTCTTGAAATCGAGAATACGAACAAAAATCTTGCGGTCTGGTTTCCACATATTGAAATTGCAGTCGTTGCAGAGGATGGTTCCGTAATTAAAACAGACGATGAATATTTGGACTGGGTTGCGGAAGATGATTCCTACTGGTATGCCGGATACTTCACATACGAGTATGACGGTACTATCCCTGCCGGTATCGAAATGGCTGTTTCGGCTCAGGACTATAACTATCAGCCGAGTGCAGGAAAAGAAGTTTTAAGAGCAGGTGAATTGGCCGTTACCAATACTTCAAAGCGCGGTAGCGGCTATGAAACGAGATTTACTGGAAAGGTAACTAATAATAGTGCGTACAAAACAAGCGCAAAGGTCATCGTTTTGTATAAGATGAAAGATGAAAACGGTGAAGAAGTTCCCGTGTGCGGAGATATTGATTATGTCTTGGATATCCAACCGGGAGAGACGAAAAACTTTGAAATCCACCCCTATTCTGGGCTTTCCAATTATTCTTCGTGGGAAATCGTAGCAATTCAAATGTAACACAAAAAGCCAGTGGCTAGATGTTCTCTAACCACTGGCTTTTCTTATGTGTTATTTACTTTTTCAATGCGCTGGTCACGTTCGGCATCGGCATCCAATAGTTAACGTCACGCATGACAATCTTGCCGTTGTCGCACAGGTACGGTCTCAAATCGCCGTATTCGTCTACTTCGTAGGAGAGATAGCCACACGCAACCTCTTTGTCGTTGCAAGCGATCACTCGCCCGTTGTAGGTTTCTCCAACGTCAGGCGTTCTCCAAAGCCACTCCATGTTTTCCAGAGTGTCGCTGATGTATTCTTCAAGGTTTTCGTACTTATCGCCGTTAACCATATCCATTCTCCTTTCACATGGGCATCTGGGTCTGACCGTTTGTGACCTGAACCAACATAACAGAGTTTGCGCACGGTCTCCACTTCTTGATGTACTCGACAGCTTCATCAAACCGCTTCTTCGGCACGTTGTTTCGGCTGTTCACGTTGAACCAGTCCTGAATGTCCCGGTTGCATTCCATGAACAGCTTCTGAGAGACGCTACGGCTCTTGTAGGCCGGGCTGTCCATGCCGCCCAGAGCGTCGATGACCACTGTATTCACAACACGTTTCAACACACGCTGCTGGTTGTAATCAATGGTCATGGTGTTCTCAAGTGCGGAAATGCGCTGCTCTTGCTTCATGGTGCGCTGGTCAATCACAAGGATTGCTTGAAGTTCCTTAGAAAGCCCTGCGAACTGGTTGACGGATGCGTTTTTCTCAAGGTCAATCAGTTTCTGTCGAATCTCCATGCCCTGCGGTGTCCGCTGAATCATTGCAATGTGCTTTGCCATGTCCAGAGTGAGGATGTGGCTGGTGCTAGGACGACCACCAGAGGGTTTTTCGGATTTTTCCGAAAAACTAAAAAAGTCTGTTCCTTCGATAAAACCGATGCTAATCATGCGCTGCATCCAGTCGGTGTACTTGTCTTTGATTCTCAGCTTTTCGTGCAGCTCTCGACCCAACACAACCTTTTCACCAGTGTCGGTGTCGTACACGGGGATAACATCTTCGGAGAAGATACGGATGTTTTCAAGGCTATTATTCATAAAATTTTATCCTTATGTCTTGCGAGAGCAAGCCATCTTTGGTATAATGACCCAAAGAGGGTCTATACTCTCTGAGTGTGGATGATACGTTCGCTGCGGTCGGCAAACTTTAGCGGACGTATCATTTTTCGTTTTCATCGGTCTCCGGGATTGGATGCAGCGTAAAGAACGCATCTCGAAGCGCAAAAGACAACGATACGCGCTTCTTGATGCAGTACGCTTGCAAATGCTCAAACTGCTTGTCAGTCATACTGATCGTCAGCGTTCGATTGAACCGCTCGGCGTAAGGGCTACTCATGTTTATTCACCTCCTTTCATTTGCTGGTGATGTTAGTATAACCTTATTTTGTGTTAAGTCAAGGAAAGAAGTGCTACATATAGCACTCGATAGCGTTGATGTCAAAATTTGTAGACTTGCACAAAATTTAGCTGTTGTTTTTGGCTGCTCCCGCTTCGTACCCTGCCCGATAATTCAGTTCGGACAGCTTGCCCAGCGCTTCTGCGTACTCCCTGTCCTCGCTGGTCGGCTCTTTGCCGTGTGCGAGGGTTTTCAGAAATTCTTCGGTTGTCGTGGGAAAGTTCATGTTTTTTGCTCCTAACTCTTGCGGAGAGCAGCCCTTTTTGGTATAATAGATTCCGAAAAGGGAGACTGCCCCCTTGGTGGTTGCAGGTTCTCGTTTCGTGATGTGGATAAGCTATCAGCATGACCGTCCAAAGTACATTGCTGGTAGCTTATTTTTTTATGCCTTGATAGTCTCAACGTAGGATGCCACCCACTCGATACCCATGCGGATAACATCGACCTTTGAGATGCCCA
>ERZ1035032.407-NODE-407-length-36124-cov-34.371067_pt1 | contig 36124 bp, 30 predicted proteins | sample MGYA00520693_ERZ1035032 | MGnify/ENA primary metagenome ERZ1035032 (study PRJEB33766, sample SAMN09781740) | gut metagenome | biome: gut microbiome | host: Homo sapiens | place: Madagascar | study: EMG produced TPA metagenomics assembly of the PRJNA485056 data... | reverse complement strand
TACTTCCATCTCATGGGAGAGCCCCTGCTCCACCCTCTGCTGCCACAATTCATCACTCTGGCAAGAGAGCGTGGATTCAAAACCGTGCTTACCTCCAATGGCACCCTCCTGCATCGGGCCATGGAACTCTTAGACACGCTGCCCCACAAGATTCAACTCTCTGTCCACTCGCACGAGAGTAATGCACACGGCAGACTGTCCGACTATATGGACGAGGTGATGCGCTTCTCCACTCAGGCAGCAGCCAAAGGCACCTGTATGGTGTTGCGCCTATGGAACCAAGGAGGCATGGGCCAAGAGAACGAAGAGGTGATGAGCCTCATTGAGAAGTACGTGCCTAAGCCTTGGAAAGAGCGGCCCGACGGATTCCGCCTCAGCGACAATCTCTACTTGGAGTTTGACAGAAAGTTCGAGTGGCCCAACTTCGACAACAAAGAAGAAGGACAGGAAACAGGCAACAGCGAGGAAGACAAGAGTAACGTCAAGGGAAGAGAGGTGTTCTGCAAGGCGCTTATCAAGCAGATAGGTGTGCTGGCAGACGGAAGCCTCGTGCCCTGCTGCCTCGACCATAACGGCGATGTCGTGCTGGGCAACCTCTTCCATCAGTTGCTCGAAGATATTCTCTCCTCGCCAAGGGCTACGGCATTGATAGAGGGTTTCAAACATCATCATGCCTCGGAAGCACTTTGCCGCGACTGCGAGTCGGCACTGGCACGAAACAGCTTCCGAGGTAAAGCAAGAAAACAGATATAAGACAAAAAACAGACATGAAAGAAGTATTAATCGTAAGCATCGGCAGCTTCTTTGGAGGCGGCCTGAGATATTGGATTTCCAAGATGGTGCAGTCGTGCAGCCTCATAGCTTTCCCCTTCGGCACCATGACAGTAAACGTGTTGGGCTGCTTCATCATCGGATTTCTCTCCGGCATTTCGTGGAATGGCGGCGGATGGATGAATCCCTCCACCAAGTTGCTGCTCACCACAGGCTTCTGCGGTGGCTTCACCACCTTCTCCACCTTCATGAACGAAGGTTCATCGCTGATGAAGGATGAGCAATATCTCTACATGATGCTCTATCTCTTCGGCAGCCTCATCCTTGGCCTCATCGCCGTGATGGCTGGACATCAGTTGGCAAAGTTTTTCTGAAAAAATGATTCTCTGCTTAATTTTTCCCCTACATTTGTCTTATAATATTTAAATAGGAGAAAAATTGGGCAAAGAAACCCTTTTCTCCTCAAAAAACTATATATTTGCAAACAATTAAAACAATATCGCAAACGATATGAGAACAGAGGAGTCAGCATCCCGAGAAGCAGTTCCTGGTAACACCCATCGTTTGCGGCATTGCCGGCTTTGACCCAGAGGACATCGCCCCACTGTTCAAGGAGGCAAAGGAGATAAATAACATCAGCCTCCCCGAGAGTTTCTGGGAGGTGATGGAGTAAAACACCTTACTTTTTACTAATGGAGAAGTTAGAGAAGTTAAAGACAAATGCTTTATAGCTGAAAATACAACAAAAAAGGCTATTGTCCCTTAACTTCCCAAACGACCGAAGAGAGTGATAATTTCCCTTAACTTCTTTAACTTCCCCATTTGCGAAAGTTGAGTACCTTATTATATCCCCTGCTTACACGAGCACTACCGTCACACCTCGTGCAGCCTGTGCTCCCATGACGAGTGCCTGCTCTATATCGGCAGTCTTTGAAGGACCGCTGATGAATGTGCCGAAGTTGTACTTCGGATCCATTTCGATACGGGCATAAGCCTCGTGCATATTGTTCACCACCTTATCTTTCTCCAAGATGATGACGAGATACTCGGAGATGAAAAGCACGGCCTTCTCTTTCATCGTCTGTGGAATCCAGACGCAGCCGTTCTCTGCCACGCCCAATGCTCCACGAACTATTCCCACATCCGTGCCATTCAGATCGTTGGCCTCTGCCACCGTATCGGGGTTCTTCTGAGCTATCGTTATCTCTGGAAGATGTGAGGCGAAAACCTTTGCCTCGGGATATGCTCTCTTCACCAGTTCGTCAAGGCTCTCGCCTTCTTTGGCCTCTATCACGTGTCCTCCCACTGACTCTGTCATCTTAACGAACTGTCTCAAAGTATCCTCGTATTGGATGCCCTTCACTTCCACGGCTGGCATATCGAATTGAACGTGCGTATTCTTACGCAGTTTGTTCAGCAATTCTTCTTTTTTCATTTTACTTTCCCCTCCTTCCATAATTGATGAAACGATTTCTTCGCAAACTTGGGCATGGCGTGTCCGATGCCCCATGCATTCAGACGGCTGAAGTGTGTACAGCACTCTGGCACAAGATTGGCAAGGGGTGCAAACTTCAGGGCCGTGATATAGAGCGAAGGATGATCGAAGAGATACTTCATTCCGCAGGACATGGCTTTCTTGATGGGGTCGGCCTTGCCCAGCTTCTCCAGATTCTGACGCCATAAATAGATCTGCGAGCCTGGTCCTACCTTGGAAGGACAGACATTGTCGCATGACAGGCACAGGGTGCAGGCTGATACGTTGTCGGCATACTGCTGTGGATTCTTCAGCATGCCCAGGTTTACACCGACAGGGCCGGGGATGAAATAGGTGTAACTGTAGCCTCCCGAACGGCGATAGACGGGGCAGGTATTCATACAGGCGCCACAACGCATGCACTTCAGCGTCTGCCAGTGGTCTTTGTCGGCAAGGATGTCGCTTCTTCCATTGTCTACCAGCACCACGTGCATCTCGGCGCCCGGACGGGCCTGACGGAAATGGGAGGTATAAGTGGTGGTGGGCTGACCTGTACCGCAGCGACAAAGCAGGCGCTGGAACACGGCCAAAGACTGATAGTCGGGAACCAACTTCTCTATACCCATTGCCACGATGTGGAGCTTGGGCATGGAGGTTGTCATGTCGGCATTGCCCTCGTTGGTGCATACCACACAGTCGCCTGTGGCTGCCACACCAAAGTTGCAGCCTGTCATTCCGGCACCTGCCTCCATAAACTGGTCGCGGAGATGATGACGGGCGCAGCGGGTCAGGTATGTCGGGTCGTAGTTGCCTGTTTCCTTGGAGATGCCTTTCTCCTCAAACATTCTTCCCACTTCCTCACGCTTCAGGTGGATGGCGGGCATCACGATGTGGCTGGGCTTTTGGTGCAGCAACTGTATGATGCGCTCTCCCAGGTCGGTTTCCACCACATCAATGCCATGCTGTTCGAGGTAAGGATTCATCTCGCACTCCTCGGTAAGCATCGACTTCGACTTCACCATCTTTTTCACGTTGTGATCCTTGAGGATACCGAGCACTATCTCGTTGAACTCCTGTGCATCCTTTGCCCAGTGCACCTTGACACCACGGCTCTCCAGATTCTTGGAGAACATATCGAGGTAATCGGCCAGATGGGTGATGGTATGTTTCTTGATTTCTGACGCATGCTCGCGAAGGTCTTCCCATTCGGGCAACTGCTGTGCCATGTTGTCTCTCTTCTGGCGCACCGACCAGAAGGTGTTGTCGTGCCAGGTGGTCTTCTCTACGTTCTGCGTAAACTTCGCAGCTCTCTTGGAATGTTCTGTACTCATAGTCCTGCAGATAGTATTTGTACAACATGAATAAACTTGATGGGCATCTTCTCTTTCTTGGCAATGCCTGCCATGTGCATGAGGCACGAAGAGTCGGGACCGGTCACATACTCGGCACCTGTAGCCATGTGGCGACGAATCTTGTCCTCGCCCATTCGTGTGGACACGGCAGGCTCCTCGATGGAGAACATGCCGCCGAAGCCACAGCACTCATCCTTGCGCTCGGGCTCGTGGATGGTGATTCCTTCAACCATCTGCAACAGGTCGATGATCTTGTTGAAAGGAGCTACATGCTGCTCTGAGGGGGAGGAAAGTCCCAACTCCCTCACGCCATGGCAACTGTTGTGTACACTCACCACATGGGCAAACTTACCCGGCACATGGTCGACCTTGAGCACATCGTGCAGAAACTCCACAATGTCCATAATCTTTTTTGAAGCCACGCAGTCGTGCTTGCCCTCCAAAATCTTAGGGTAATAAACTCTCACATAGGCTGCACACGAGGCAGAAGGTGCCACGATGTAGTCATAATCTTTGAAGATATCATCGAAGGTTTCTATCACCTTCATAGACTTGTCCTGAAAGCCAGCATTTGCCATCGGCTGACCACAACAGGTTTGTCTTTCTGGATATCCCACTTCAAGCCCATAATGTCTGAGCAACTTGTATGTAGCCACACCCGCTTCTGGATAAAGCGCATCTACATAGCAAGGGACGAATAATCCGACTTTCATTGTTGTATAAGAATCTTTTTGCTATAAATTTTATGTCTTGTATATGTACGGAAGTTTCGTATGTACTTCTCCACCCAACGAAAGTTGGGTATATTTTCTGTAACGTTTGCAAAAGTAATAAAAATATCACAAACTCAAAACATTCTTAAAAGAAAAATATTTTTATTGATATTATTTAATAGGCAAAGAAATTTGCAGAAGTCAAAAAAATGATGTAACTTTGCATCCAGAAATAGTGTATTTGACCTAAACAACCCAAATACAACCCTAAGCATTAGATACAATTCAAGAACAAACTTATAGTTATAAAAATAATGATGAAGAAACAGCTTAAGAAAGTCCTCGTACTGGGTTCCGGTGCTTTGAAAATCGGCCAGGCAGGTGAGTTTGACTATTCCGGTTCGCAAGCCCTCAAGGCTTTGCGTGAGGAGGGTATCAGTTCCATCCTCATCAATCCCAATGTTGCAACGATTCAGACAAGTGAAGGTATCGCAGACAAGGTTTATTTCTTGCCAGTGACACCTTTTTTTGTAACTGAAATCATCAAGAAGGAGCGCCCCGACGGCATCATGCTCGCATGGGGTGGACAGACTGGCCTCAACGTGGGTACAGAACTCTATCTTAGTGGTGTGCTCAAGGAATACGGTGTGCAGGTTCTCGGCACATCGGTAGAAGCTATCATGAACACCGAAGACCGCGACCTCTTCGTGAAGGAGCTCAACAAGGTTGACCTCAAGGTGCCGGTAAGCCACGCCTGCGAGAACATGGAAGAGGCTGTCGACGCTGCCCGCAAGATAGGCTATCCTATCATGATTCGTTCGGCTTATGCGCTGGGCGGTCTCGGCTCTGGTGTCTGCAAGACTGAGGAGGAGTTCAAGGAGATTGCTGAGTCGGCCTTTACTTTCGCACCTCAGGTGCTCGTAGAGGAGAGCCTGAAGGGATGGAAGGAGATTGAGTTTGAGTGCATCCGCGATGCCAACGACCGTTGCTTCACCGTTGCCTCTATGGAGAATTTCGACCCATTGGGCATTCACACGGGCGAGTCTATCGTTGTGGCTCCTACCTGTTCGCTTACCGATGAGCAGGTGAAGATGCTGCAGGACATTGCCGTGAAGTGCGTGCGCCATCTGCAGATTGTTGGCGAGTGCAACATCCAGTATGCCTTCAATGCCGAGACCAACGACTATCGCATCATCGAAATCAATGCCCGTCTGAGCCGTTCGTCTGCTCTTGCCTCTAAGGCTACCGGTTATCCGCTCGCCTTTGTGGCTGCCAAGATTGCCCTTGGCTATACACTCGACCAGATAGGTGAGATGGGAACTTCCAACTCGGCCTATGTGGCTCCTTCACTCGACTATATGATCTGTAAGATTCCTCGTTGGGACCTTACCAAGTTTGCCGGTGTAAGCCGCAAGATCGGTTCTTCGATGAAGTCGGTAGGTGAAATCATGTCTATCGGCCGCTCTTTCGAGGAGATGCTCCAGAAGGGTCTGCGCATGATCGGTCAGGGAATGCACGGTTTCGTAGGCAACGACCACACTAAGTTCGACAACCTGGACGAGGAGCTTTCCAATCCTACCGACCTCCGTATCTTTGCCATCGCCCAGGCTCTGGAGGAAGGCTACACCATCGAGCGCATCGAGGAGTTGACCAAGATCGACCCTTGGTTCATCGAGCGCATGAAGAATATAGTAGACTACAAGCACAAGCTTTCTGAATACAACACATTGGAGGAGATTCCTGCCGAGGTATTGCGCGAGGCCAAGGTTTTGGGCTTCTCTGACTTCCAGATAGGCCGCTTCGTACTGAAGACACAGGACACCAATATGGAGAAGGAGGTTCTCGCTGTTCGTGCCCAGCGCAAGAAGCTGAACATCCTGCCTGCCGTGAAGCGCATCCCTACTGTGGCCAGCGAGCATCCCGACCTGACCAACTATCTCTACATGACTTACGCCGTAGAGGGTTACGACATCAACTACTACAAGAACGAGAAATCGGTCATCGTTCTCGGTTCGGGTGCTTACCGCATCGGTTCGTCCGTAGAGTTCGACTGGTGTTCTGTCAATGCCATCAACACAGCCCGCAAGTTGGGCTACAAGTCTATCATGATCAACTACAACCCAGAGACCGTGTCTACCGACTACGATATGTGCGACCGTCTCTACTTCGATGAGCTTTCGTTCGAGCGTGTACTCGATGTCATCGACCTGGAGTCACCACGTGGTGTGATTGTTTCTGTAGGTGGTCAGATTCCTAACAACCTGGCAATGAAGCTCCATCGCCAGTCTGTGCCAATCCTGGGTACATCTCCTGTCAACATCGACCGTGCCGAGAACCGTGGTAAGTTCTCTGCCATGCTCGATAAGTTCGGCATCGACCAGCCTAAGTGGAGCGCCCTCACTTCTATGGAGGATGTTCAGAAGTTCATCGACGAGGTAGGCTATCCTGTGCTCGTTCGTCCATCCTACGTTCTTTCCGGCGCAGCCATGAACGTTTGTCACGACGATGATGAGTTGCGTCGCTTCCTCGAGGCTGCTTCTGAGGTTTCCAAGGAGTACCCTGTGGTTATCTCTCAGTTTATGACAGAGACCAACGAGATAGAGTTCGACGGTGTGGCTCAGAACGGCGAGGTAGTAGAGTACGGTATCTCAGAGCACGTAGAGTATGCGGGTGTTCACTCCGGCGACGCTACGATGACCTTCCCTGCTCAGCAGATTTCCTTCGCCACAGCCCGTCAGATCAAGAAGATCTCACGTGCCATTGCCAAGGAGCTCAACATCTCTGGTCCTTTCAATATCCAGTATCTGGCCAAGGGTCGCGACGTGAAGGTGATCGAGTGCAACCTGCGTGCTTCCCGCTCATTCCCATTCGTGAGCAAGGTATTGAAGCGCAACTTCATTGAGACAGCTACACGCATCATGCTCGATGCTCCTTACCAGAAGCCAGACAAGTCGGCTTTCGATATCGACCGCATGGGTGTGAAGGCTTCGCAGTTCTCATTCGCCCGTTTGCAGAACGCGGACCCAGTACTTGGCGTCGACATGAGTTCTACAGGTGAGGTAGGCTGTATGGGCGACACCTTCGAGGAGGCATTGCTCAACTCGCTGATTGCCACAGGCTACAAGATTCCTTCAAAGGAGAAGGGCATCATGATTTCGAGCGGTGGCACCAAGGAGAAGGCTTCCATGCTCGATGCCGCCCAGGCTCTGGTAAAGAACGGCTACACCGTTTATGCCAGCGAGGGAACAGCCAAGTTCCTCAACGACAATCATGTGAAGGCTATTGCCGTGGCTTGGCCCGACGAGGATCACAAGGACATGCCTAACGTCATGGAAATGATTGCCGACCACAAGTTCGACCTCATCGTGAACATTCCTAAAAACCATACCAAGCGAGAGCTTACCAATGGTTACAGAATCCGTCGCGGTGCCATCGACCACAACATTCCATTGATGACCAACGCACGCTTAGCCTCTGCTTTCATCGAGGCTTTCTGCACACTCTCGCAGGACGACCTGCAGATTAAGAGTTGGCAGGAGTACGAGTAATCTCGTTGTTTTTTTAGGCACGGATTACACGGATTTATACGAGATGATTATCGCTTTGCTTTTATTAGCACCATAATTCCGTGTAATCCTTGTAATCCGTGCCTTTTCTATATCCTAAAAAACTTATGCCACACCCTCCAAGCCTTACGGGGCTTTTTTATTCTCTGCCATGAGAAAAAGGAGCTGAAATGATGCCTTTCTCATTATTTTGTTGTACCTTTGCAAACAGAAATAAGAATAAAGAATGATAGTTTGTATAGCAGAGAAACCCAGTGTTGCCAAAGACATAGCCCGCATCATAGGCGCAAACTCGGCACACGACGGATATATGGAAGGTAACGGATACCAAGTAACCTGGACCTTCGGCCACTTGTGTGAGCTGAAGGAACCCGACGACTATACCCCCATGTGGAAAAGATGGAGCCTTTCGGCCCTGCCCATGATTCCACAAAGATTCGGCATCAAGCTCATCAATGACGAAGGCATCAAGCGACAGTTTGGTACCATAGAGCGACTGATGCAGGCGGCCGACAGCATCATCAACTGTGGTGACGCCGGACAGGAAGGTGAGCTCATACAGAGATGGGTGATGCAGAAAGCACAGGCCAAATGTCCCGTTAAGCGACTCTGGATTTCATCAATGACCGATGAAGCCATCCGACAGGGATTTCAAGAACTGAAAGACCAGAGTGAGTATCAGCCGCTCTACCTTGCCGGACTCTCACGTGCCATAGGCGACTGGATACTCGGAATGAACGCCACACGTCTATACACCCTGAAATACGGACAGAACAGACAGGTGCTCAGCATAGGACGTGTGCAGACTCCCACCCTTGCACTCATCGTGAACCGACAGAAAGAAATCGACAACTTCGAGCCAGAACCCTACTGGGTGCTTGCCACCATCTATCGCGACACACAGTTTACTGCCACAAGCGGTAAATTCACCAGCAAGGAGGAAGGCGAGAAAGCATTCAGCACCATCGCCGGAAAGCCCTTCACCGTGACTGCTGTCACCAAGAAGAAAGGCACCGAGGCGCCACCTCACCTCTACGACCTCACATCGCTGCAGGTGGACTGCAACAAGAAGTTCAGCTATTCTGCCGACATGACGCTCAAGCTCATACAGAGCCTCTACGAGAAGAAATTTACTACCTATCCTCGTGTGGACACCCAGTTTCTTACCGACGACATCTACCCCAAATGTCCTCAGATTCTCAATGGTGTGAGTCAGGCAAAAATCAACAGCCAGCAGAAATACCTGCCCCTGATACAGCAACTGGCAGCAACAGGAAAGAAACTGCCCAAGAGTAAAAAGGTGTTCGACAACAGCAAAGTGACCGACCACCATGCCATCATCCCTACAGGAGTGCCACCCTCGGGACTTACAGATATGGAAGCCAATGTGTACGACCTCATTGCCAAGCGCTTCATCAGTATCTTTTATCCTGACTGCAAGTTCTCTACCACAACCGTCTTGGGCGAAGTAATCGGCGAGACTGACGGTAAAGAACAGAAGGTGGAATTCAAAGTGAGCGGCAAGGAAATACTCGAACCAGGCTGGAGAGATGTATATGCCAAGGAGTCAAACAACAAAAACACCGACGAGGAGGAGACTGACGGCAACAACAGCAAGAAGGAAAACGTAGAAGAACGCACCCTGCCCGCATTCGTGAAGGGAGAGAGCGGTGACCACAAGCCTACACTCACGGAGAAGTGGACCACACCGCCCAAATACTACACCGAAGCCTCGCTGCTCAGAGCCATGGAGACGGCTGGAAAGTTTGTGGAAGACGAAGAACTGCGCGCTGCCCTTAAGGAGAACGGAATAGGCAGACCTTCATCGCGTGCCGGCATCATCGAAACCCTCTTCAAGCGACACTACATAAGGCGACAGCGAAAAAACCTCGTTGCCACACCTACGGGTATCGAACTCATCGACACCATCAACGAGGAACTGCTGAAAAGCTGCGAGCTGACAGGTATCTGGGAGAAGAAGTTGCGCGACATAGAGCACAAGACCTACGACCCTGCCGACTTCATCAACGGACTGAAGGAACAGATCAACCAGATTGTGAAAGACGTGCTGTCGGACAACAGCGCACGCCACGTCACCATAACCACCGAGGAAGACCTCAAGAAAAAGCCTGCAGCCAAGAAAACTACGGCAAGAAAGCCTTCGGCGACTGGAACATCGCAGCCTGCGACTCCTGCGGCAAACGAAGACCCAATGGTAGGCAAGCCCTGCCCACTGTGTGGAAAGGGAACCATCATCAAGGGAAAGACAGCCTACGGATGCAGCAACTGGAAGGAAGGATGCCAGTACAGACTGCCATTCGACAAGATGTAAATCTCTGAGGTTTCGCATGTACGGAAGTTGAGTAAATCTCTGGTAAGAAAAAATAATTCACCCCTTTTTACGTTATCCTAATATGAAACATATTAGACGGAACACAATGCTCTTGCTCATCAGCAGCCTCCTGCTGATGAGCTGTGGAGCAGACAAGTATATGAAGAAAGGCGAGAAGTTTCTCGCCTTAGGCGAATATTACGATGCCGCCGACCAGTTCAAGCAGGCTTACACGCGTACGCCAGCCAAGGAGCGCGACACCCGTGGGAAACGGGCTCTGAAGATGGCTCAATGCTACCAGCGCATCAATGCCACACCCAAAGCCATAGCTGCCTATCGAAACGCCATACGCTACAACCAGGCAGCGAAGGAAGACCAACTGGCCTATGCACGACAGTTGCTCAAGAATGGCGACTACCGACAGGCAGAGAAGGTGTTCCTGATGCTCAAAGACTCCATGCCTGGAAACCAGCTCGTTGCCAACGGACTGAAGTCGGCACAGATGGCACCCGAATGGAAGAAGCAGGGAAGCCGATACATCGTAAAACGCATGGATGTATTCAACTCACGACGACACGACTATTCGCCCGTACTCTTCGGCGATGACTACGACCAACTTTATTTTACCTCGACACGCAACGAGGCGCTGGGAGACGAACTGAGTGGTATCACAGGCACCAAGGCTGGCGACATCTTCCTCTCAGAAAAAGACGACCGAGGGAAATGGAGCAAACCCGAGGCCATAGGCACCGGACTGAACACCGACTATGATGAGGGAGCCTGCTGCTTTACGCCCGATGGCAGGGAAATGTATCTCACCCAGTGTGTCACTGACCCCTCATCGCCACGTTATGCACAGATAGCCACCTCACCACGTTCGGATGCGGCTTGGGGAAAAGCCACGATGCTGGAAGTGACGAAAGACACACTGAGCAGCTATGCCCATCCTGCCATCTCGCCCGATGGAGAATGGCTATACTTCGTTTCCGACATGCCTGGAGGAATGGGCGGACTCGACATCTGGCGTGTCAGACTTACGGCTGCCGGACTGGGAGGAGTAGAGAACCTTGGCGAACCTGTCAACACTCCTGGCGACGAGATGTTTCCTACCTTCCGTCCCAATGGCGACCTGTACTTCAGCAGCAACGGACATCCCGGAATGGGCGGACTCGACATCTACATAGCCAAAGTAGATGCCAAGACACGCCAATACAAGATAGAACATCCTGGTTATCCACTCAACTCAGAGGGCGACGACTTCGGAATGACCTTCGAGGGGCCTCACAACCGAGGCTTCTTCTCGTCCAACCGTAAAGACGGACGCGGATACGACCATATCTACTCGTTCGAGAACCCCGAAATCGTTACCACCATCAAGGGATGGGTTTACGAGATGGGCGGTTATGAGCTTACTGCCGCACAGGTAATGGTGGTGGGCAACGACGGAACCTACAAGAAACTGCCTGTCAAGGGCGACGGCTCTTTCACTCTTCCCATCAAGCCTCATGTGGACTATCTGCTGATGGCATCGTGCAAGGGATTCCTCAATCACAAGGAAGAACTGCGTGTCGACACCGCCAAAGAGAGCAAGGAATATGTGCTGCAGTTCCCCTTGGCTTCTATCACAGCCCCGGTTCTTATCGACAACATCTTCTACGATTTCGACAAAGCCACCCTTACACCTGCCAGCACCAAGGCTCTCGACGAGCTCACAGCGCTGCTCAAGGAGAACCCTAATGTAACCATTGAGTTGGGAGCCCATTGCGACTATAAGGGAAGTGCCGAATACAATCAGCGCCTCTCGCAACGAAGGGCTCAGGCTGTAGTCGACTATCTCATCGCCCACGGCATAGCCAAAGACAGGCTCACGCCAAGAGGTTACGGATGGGAAAAGCCGAAGACCGTACGCAAGAAGATGACCGAGAAATATCCATGGCTCAAGGAAGGCGACGTGCTCACCACCGAGTTTATCACCAAGCAGACCAAAGAGCATCAGGAAATATGCAACCAGCTGAACCGACGCACCGAGTTTATCGTGCTGCGTACTACCTACGGACTCTTCGACAAGAAGGGAAATCTGAAGAATCCGCCTCAGCCCAAACAAAAGAAAGAAAACAAAAACGCAGAAGACGTCTTCGACATCGACTTCTGACAATAAGCAATAACACTACATCATGACCAAGATATTACCAGAAGAGTTTATACAGCAAACCCAGGAACTGATGGGTGAGGAAATGTTTGCGCAACTTTCCGACGCCATCTGTCATTCAGAGCCGCCAACAAGTATCAGACTCAATCGATTCAAAGCGCCACAGGGAACGCATCTTGCCGACAATAGCAGCACAGATGCTGAAGCCGAAGTGAAGACACATAATGAGTCGGAAAAAACGGCTGCCTCTATTGTGCCCTGGTGTCCCGACTATGGCAGATACCTTACAGAAAGGCCCAACTTCACCTTCGACCCACTCTTCCATGCCGGTCTGTATTATGCCCAGGAAGCCTCTTCCATGTTTGTCGACCTCGTGGTAAGACAACTCATTCACGAGCCTGTTGTCATGCTCGACCTTTGTGCTGCACCTGGCGGAAAGTCTACAGCCGTGCGTAATGTCCTTCCCGACGGCAGTCTGCTCTTCAGCAATGAACCCATGCGCACACGAGCACAGATTCTCGCAGAGAACATGCAGAAGTTCGGACACCCCGACGTTATCGTTACCAATAACTACCCCAAGGATTTCCAGAAGGCTGGCGTTCTCTTTGATGTCATCCTCGCTGATGTGCCCTGTTCGGGAGAAGGCATGTTCCGCAAAGACGACGGGGCAATAAGCGAATGGAGCATTGACAATGTAAACAACTGCAGTTCTCTGCAACGCAGCATCATCGAGGACATTTGGCCCTGCCTCAAACCTGGCGGACTGCTTATCTACTCTACCTGCACCTTCAACAAACTCGAGGACGAGTTGAACGCAGCCCACATCATCTACATGAAGGGAGCAGAACCTGTAGAACTCGATATTGACGAGGCGTGGGGCATCACGGGCAATCTGACTCACCACAATTTCCCTGTATATCGTTTTCTGCCTGGCAAGACACGCGGCGAAGGACTCTTCCTCACCGTCATGCGAAAGAACGAGGATGCAGAGACACTCGATATCAAATCCGACAGATATAACAAGAGCAGAAAAAAAATAAAGGGAAAAAGCAGGGGCAACTCACCCTATTTACACATCCCCCAGGACTGGATCAATCATCCAGAATCCTATCAGGGCGCACGCATAGGCGATCATCTGTACGCCATATCGGAGTCATGGAGCAACATCTTTGACAGCGCATCTCCCAACCTCAAAGTTCTGCACGCTGGCATCGAGATAGGAACCATTAAAGCCTCACTCATTCCTGCACAAAGTCTGGCGCTGTCTATCGACTTGTCACGCCAAACTTTCCCACAGGTAGAACTCAATTATACCGATGCCTTGCGCTATCTGCGCAAAGAGGCTGTCAATCTGCCTGAAGACACACCGCGCGGCTATGTGCTCGTCACCTATCGTGGAATTCCTTTAGGATGGGAGAAGAACATCGGCAACCGAGCCAACAATCTCTACCCACAAGAATGGAAGATAAAGAGCAGCCACGTACCCGAAACCGACAAGCCTGTCATCACATGGTAAAACAGCAAGAAATAAGCCTCATCGCCTGCATTGCCCTGAATGGCGCCATCGGTTTTCACAACCATCTGCTCTACCCTATCAGGCAAGACATGCAGCGATTCAAGACGCTCACCACGGGACATACCGTCATCATGGGCAGGATGACTTATCTGTCGTTGCCCAACGGACCTTTGCCCAACAGGCGCAACATCATCGTCTCCAAGACAATGAGGAAGGAACAGAGTGCAGAGATGACATCTGCGAATGAAGCAGAATCAAAAAACAGAGAATTGTCTCATGCATCAGCACTTCAATACGAGGTGTGCCGCAGTTTGGAAGAAGCCCTTTCCCGATGCCGCGACCAAGGCGAGAAAGAAGTGTTCATCATCGGCGGAGCCATGCTCTATCGGTCAGCCCTCAGTCTTGCCACTCGTCTGTACCTCACCATCGTAGAAGATACGCCACAACAGGCAGATGCCTTCTTTCCTCTCACAGCCAACGAGGTGGAATGCTTAAACCAAGCAGGATGGAAGAAAGTGAAGGAGGAGACACATAACGAAGGCAAACTCACATTCCGATTTGTGGACTTAGAGAAATGTTTGAAAAACGTAAAAATAAAGACAACAAAATCATGCTGAAAAAATTATTCGGTTTTGACCCAGCTCAAAACAAGTTGAAAACAGAGATTGTGGCAGGTATCACCACCTTCCTCACCATGGCCTACATCCTGGCCGTAAACCCCAACATCTTCAGTAGTCTTGCCTCTCAGGGCATGGATACACACGCAGTATTCACCGCCACAGTACTGGCTGCTGTAGTAGGAACACTCATCATGGCAATATATGCCAAGAAACCTTTCGGACTGGCTCCCGGCATGGGACTGAACGCCTTCTTCGTCTTCACCGTGTGCCTCACCATGGGCTATCCCTGGCAAATGGCGCTCACGGCAGTACTTATCGAGGGTTTCATCTTTATCATCCTGTCAGCAACAGGCATTCGTTCGCTGATGGTTGATGCCATTCCTGCCTCTCTGAAACGTGCCATTGGTGCAGGTATCGGCCTCTTTATCGCCTTCATAGGTCTGAAGAATGCAGGCATCGTAGCTGCCAATGCCGCCACTCTTGTGACGATAGGAAAAATAACAGAAGGCTCGGCCCTGTTGGGTGCCATAGGCATCGTCATCACCAGTGTGCTTGTCATCAAGAAAGTGCCTGGAAGTCTGCTTATCGGCATCATCGCCACCACGCTGATTGGTATTCCTATGGGCATTACGAAGATTACGGGTCTGATAGACATTCCTCCTTCGATTACCCCCATTTTCTGTCAGTTTGACTTCTCCCGCATTTTCTCTATCGACATGGTAATCATTGTGCTGACATTTCTCTTTATCGATATGTTCGACACTATGGGCACCCTGGTTGGCGTATGTACCAAGGCAGGCATGATGAGCCCAGACGGCAAGATACATGGACTGAACAAGGCTTTCATGGCAGATGCTGTGGCAACAGTGACAGGAGCCTGCTTCGGAACCAGTACCACCACTACATACGTGGAGAGTGCATCAGGCGTAGCCCAGGGCGGTAGGACAGGTCTCACGGCTTTTGTCACAGCAGTCTGCTTCCTGATAGCATTGTTCTTCGCTCCCCTGTTCTTGTCAGTTCCTGCTGCCGCTACCACTCCTGTGCTCGTCATCGTGGGCTTGTTTATGATGTCGCCCATCAAGGATATCAATATGAACGACTATGCCGAGTCGATTCCTGCCTTCATCACCATCGTGATGATGCCGCTCACATATAGCATTTCCGACGGAATCCTGTGCGGTATGATTAGTTATGTACTTATCAACGCACTGTGTGGAAGCTTCAAGAAGTTGAGCATCACCATGTGGGTATTGGCGATTTTATTCGTACTGAAGTATATTTTCATTTAGAGAAGTTAAAGAAGTTAGAGAAGTTAAATTCTCTAACTTCCCTATCTGCGAAAGCCCCCGTTACTTATATATGAAATAAGAGCCTCCATCGCTCTTACAGTATTTTTTGAGCAACGACTGTATGTATTCGGCATTGGCACGCACCTGTTGCTCGTTTCCATCATAGCCATTAATAAGCACCACAAGATGAGAGGTGTCTGACATCATCTTGGTGCGCTCATTGTCGCTGGTTGGCGTTCCAACGCCTCCCAGACTGTCTCTGTATACAGGCAGTCCCTCGATATTGATGTTTCCTCTTCCTATTCCCTCGTAAGGTTCACCGGCCTTGCCAACGCCCAGTGTTAGTGTATCGCCCTCAAACTTGTCGGCATCAAATCCTCCGATGCTGTAACCGAATGCGATGCTGGCAAGGTTGACCAGGTCGACGAGCGTGTCTCTCTGATAGAGTTGTTTGCCCTGAAGCATTCTCCTGATGAGCGCCTCGGAAGCAGGACGATAGCGCGAAGGATCTTTTCCGCAGGCACGATAAACCTTCCTTGTGGCGGCAATGCCACTCATTTCCTTCAGCGACTCTGTAGTCAGCGTGTCTCTGTATTTCTCGCCAAGGGCGTTAATCTCGTCCCACAGTTCCTGGCAATAAGGCGAGTTCTGTACATTGGCTTCCACACAAGCCCCTACGAATTTGGGGCAAACTGTTTCTATCTCTTCTGATACGATAATTTTCATTTGCTGTATGTTTTAGTTGAAGATTCCATTGCTGTTGCAAAAATACAAAACTTTTCTGACAGTAGACGAAGGTATCAGGTATAAAAAACAAGAATCCCTGCAAATCTTACGATTTACAGGGTTTATCTTGGGTGGAAGGTGGGACTCGAACCCACGACATTCAGAACCACAATCTGACGCTCTAACCAACTGAACTACATCCACCATTTGGCTTTAAAAAGAGTTATTTCTTTTAAGCGAGTGCAAAGGTACGGAATTTATTTGGAATAACCAAACAAATTCCGCATTTTTTTCTAAAAAATTACTTTGCAGGAGTTGCAGGCACCGCAGGAGCAGCCTTTTCAGCAGCATTCTGAGCAGCAGGAGCAACCTTCTTGGCAGCATCGCTGTTAGCACCTGGCATAGCAGGCAGCGCTGTCTGTTCCTGTGTAGCACCTTCCATCACGCTATTGTCGCCGATAGCCTGAGGAGCCACATAAGCACAAGCAACACTGAGGACAACCATCGCTGCAGCGAGTCCCCATGTCAATTTTTCTACTAAGTCGGTAGTCTTGCGAACTCCCATGATAGAGTTGGTTGAAGAGAAGTTGGAAGCAAGTCCACCACCTTTAGATTCCTGGATGAGCACGATGAAAATCATCAGCAATGAAGCCAGGACGATTAAAACTACAAATAATGTGTAAGCCATTTTTGATTTTTGTTATTTATTATTTTTACTATTTATTATCAGTTTCTCCAAGAATCGCATCTGGTCTGTATAGTATGCGCTCTTGTTGGGTTGTTTATGATAGAGTCGCTCAATGATTTCGTGCGCTCTCTCGTACTTGCCCTGTTTGATATAGATGCGTGCGAGTGTTTCGGTGAAGATACCGCTGTTCTCTGTAGTCTCGCTGTTGCTGTTGACCTCGTCGTCATCTATGGCAGGTTTGTATTCCAGCTCAGCATCAGCTGTAGCATCGAGCTTAGGCAACTGGAATCCTCCATCGTCAATGAAGTCGTCGATAAGCGCCAGCGTGCGTGAGGAGTTGTTGTCCTTTTCCTGTTCCGCATCTTCTGTCTCCATCAGATAAGCCACATAGTCGACGGCAGCATCGGCAGGCGTAGGCTTTCGCTTGTTTTTCTGTGCCGCGTCTTTCTCCTCTTCGGCATCATTGGGTATCGACTCGAGGAAGTTGTCTATCAAGTCGGAAGTTCGGTCGGAAGCATTGTTGGCATTTTCTGCCTTCTTCTCTACCCGATGGGTTTCCTTCTTGAGTTGATAGTGAGCCGCCTCCACCATTCTGAATATTACCTTTCGGTCGGTGATATAGATAGCAGCCTTTCTCAGTTCCTCGTCGAAACTCGGGTCGTGGAGCAGGTAGAGGTTCTGCAACATCAAAAGGCGGGCTGTCTGATAGTACGGATAGAGTGCTAACAGTGCCCGGAGATCGTAAAGCGTCTCCTTGTTCATCTCCTCAGGATGTTGTATCAGTCTACTTAATTCCACGTTATAATTTCGCGTTATATTTTATTTCCTAATCTTTATATACAGAGTGTCGGCATTTGATTCTTCACCCTTTACTCATTTACCAGTTGGCCACGGTAGCATTGAAGATCTGTTCCACCAGGTCTTTCACCATCTGTGTGACGAGTTCTTCCTGTACGGCGTTCAGACTCTTCGTTGTGTCGTAGCTCTTGGTAGAGGTAAACTGGCGCTCGAAGTCCTCGGCATGGTTCTTGTTGTTGGTGAATCTCACATTGACAGTCATCGACAGCTCGGTCTGTGCAGAGTATCCCTCACTCGATACCGACTTGTTTCGCTGGCTGTACTGTGTGATTTCTCCCTCTATCTTGAGGTCTCCATTTCGCTTCACCTGTATCAGTCGGGTGTGGCTGGCGAACTCATCCTTCAGCTGATTGTTGAACATCGGTCCCATAGGTCCCCAGACATAGGAACTGCGAATAGGGAACTCGGCAAGCTCTATGGTCTTGGTTTTGGTATAGTCGATGCTGGCACCATTGAAGGCATACTTTACCGAGCATGCAGCCGTGGTGGCGATAATGGCGAAGATTACACCTATTATATATATATGCTTGAAGAGATGCTTCATTTTGTTATTTTCTTCTTGTCGTCTTAGCCTCTTGGCTTCTTTTATTTCTTCACATCGTCGTCATCGTCGTCCTCAGCCTCGTCGTTGTCGCCGAGCTTGTATGCCTTGATGCGTCGATACAGAGTTCTGTCGGATATTCCCAGTTCTTTGGCAGCTTTCTTTCGGTTGCCGTTGTTGCGTTCCAGTGCTTTCTCCACCATCTGCTTGCCCAGGTCGTTGAGGTTGAGCGTTTCCGCCTCATGTATTTCCTCCACTTCGGCATCCTCTGTGAATGGATGGTGCAACGCCTCGCTTTCCTTTTCGACAGGGGCTGGATAGCTTATGGGGGTTATGGGTGTCAGGGGCTGTGGTTCGGCAAAGCCTTTGGCTCCGTTGAGCTGTCGTGCCTCGTCGAGCTGTTTGCGCAACGAGTTCATGTCGCGCCGCAGGTCGCTAACGTTGCCCCTCAGTTCGTAGAGAATCTTGTAGAGCAGTTCGCGCTCACTCTCATAGCTGTGGGTTCCTCCCTGCCCTGGTGCGATGGTAGCCAACTGGGTGGTCTCCTCGTCTTGCGGAATGAACCTGAGCAGCGTCTGTGCGTCGATTTCCCTTTCCTCGCTCAATACCGACATCTGTTCGGTAATGTTCTTGAGCTGTCTCACGTTGCCAGGCCATTTGTATTTCAGCATGATGGCCTTGGCGTCATCGGTAAGCACAATTTTAGGCAGTTTGTACTTCTCGGCCATCTGCATGGCGAAGAGTCGGAACAAGAGCAGGATATCGTTTCCCCTCTCTCGCAGAGGCGGCATCATGATGGGTATGGTGTTGAGGCGATAGTACAGGTCTTCGCGGAAGCGTCCCTCGCTGACGGCCTTTCTCATGTTGACATTGGTAGCCGCCACGATGCGCACATTCGTCTTGCGCACTTCCTGTCCGCCCACGCGTATGTATTCTCCCGTCTCGAGCACTCTCAGCAGTCTTGCCTGTGTGGCGATGGGCAGTTCGCCCACCTCATCGAGGAAGATGGTTCCCTTATTGGCGATGCCGAAATATCCCTCGCTCTCGCCTATGGCTCCGGTGAACGAACCTTTCTCATGACCGAAGAGCTCACTGTCGATGGTTCCCTCAGGAATGCTTCCACAGTTGATGGCGAAATACTTCTCCCGTCTGCGTGGAGAATTGTCGTGAATGACCTTCGGAATGATTTCCTTTCCCACGCCGCTTTCTCCGATGATGAGCACAGAAAGATCAGTCGGTGCCACCTGCAGGGCGACATCGAGAGCTCGGTTCAATTCGTCGCTGTTGCCTACGATATTGTACCTCAATTTGATCTTCTGAAGTTCAGATGTATTCATTTAGCTGCCAAAATTACGCATTTTTTTTGAATTAACTGCAATATTGGCTTGAAAATAGTCCTTTTTTAACGTTTAACCTCTGGCGAATCCGCTTTCTTCTTTGGAATAGCGAATCTCACCTTCTCGCTGTCGTCTCTTTTCTCGTGGAAGAGTTTGGGCAGTGGGTTCTCGCAGGCCTCGTCGTAACTGCTGCGATATCTGAAGGTGTCGATGGCCAGATAGACGGCATTTCTGAAGGCAGACTCATCGGCAGTATTTGTACCTGCAATCTCGTATCCGGGCGTGATATCAGCGCTGGTTCGGATGACAGGCATTCCTGCTGTATAGATAACGCCCCGTCCGTCGTTGATCGACTTGAATGGAGCTGTGGCCTGGTCGTGATACATGGCCAGAACACCGTCAAACTCTCTGAAGTCGCCATTGCCGAAGAAGTCGTCGGCAGGATAAGGTCCGAAGACCTGTACGCCCTTGCCTGCCAGCTCGTCGATGGCAGGAATGATGATTTCCTTCTCCTCGTTTCCGCAGCTTGTCTCCTCATTGTTCTTGGGGTTGAGTGCCAGCACGGCGATACGTGGATTGCTGATGTTGAAGTCGCGCTTGATGGTTTGCTGGAAGAGGGTTGCCTTCTCTACGATTCTCTCTGCCGTGATCTGTTCAGCAACCTCTTTGAGCGGCAGTTTCTCTGTCACCGAAGCGATGCGCAGCGTATCGCCCACGAGGATGCTGAGTCCCTTCTTTCCCTCACCGAGACAGGTCTCGATATAGTGCTTGTGTCCCTTGAAGGCGAAGCCCTCGATGAATGCGTTCTGACTGTTGATAGGTGCTGTCACCAACACATCATACAGATCGTCTCTGAAGTCGGTCATGGCTCTGTCGAGTGCCTTCACCGCAGCCTGTCCCGACTCCTCTGTAGGCACACCCATGTCCACCTTCACCTCCTCCTCGACAGCCGCCAGAAGGTTGATGCGTCCTTCCTCGGCGTCTTCGGCCTTCTGGATGATGGAGAACTGCGCGGGCAGGTTCATGGCCTTGCGGTAGTAGGCTGCCACCTTGGGCGAGCCATAGACGATAGGCGTGCAAAGCTCCAGCATCTCGGGCTCTGCAAAGGTTTTAAAGATCAGTTCGTATCCGATACCATTGGTATCTCCATGGGTGATAGCCACCCTGATTTTCTTGTTGTCCATTTTGGATTCTTATTTTATTGTAGAAAGAGCAGCCTCGAGCTGCTTGATTAGTATTTTCTTTTTCTTTTCGGGCGCATAGACGAAGCCAATGACAGCCATGCTGCCCCGTGTCCTCATCACGTAGGGTCCGCCCATGGCGTCGCCCTTCATCTCCCACAGTCCCCGTCTCATTCCCTGCCTGTCAGCCTGGCTCATGTCGGCAAGCTGCATGTACATGCCGTCGGTCTCGCCGGGCAGGTTTCGCTTCAGGGCGCTGTCGGCCTGGGCCTTCAGGTCGTCACGGCTCCGGCCGTGGCTCTTGGTCTTGAAGAATATCAGGCTCTGCATTCCCGTACTGGCATTGTCGGTGAGCCATGCGAAGTCTTTGGCTTGCTTACCGGCATTCATCGAGGCAGGAATCCTCATGCTGATGCCGAAGCGCTGCCTCATCTCCTTCTGTCTGTCGGGATTCTGTGGCACGACGGTGGCAAGATGCCGTAGCTCCGATGTGTCGAAGAGGCTCCTCAGCTTCCCGCCGTCCAGCCTGTGGCGAAGCTGCTCAGCCGACTGTGCCTGTATGTAGACGACGGTCTGCGGCACGGCACTCACGTCTTTCCTCATCTTCACGGCATAGCCTTTGTTATGGGCATTGATGTCCACCACGATGCGGTTTCTCACCAGCTGGTAGCTTCCGCGCACCTTTCCCTTCCTCACCTGTATAAGGCTGAACATAGGTTCGGGCTGTGGCAGATGCGGCATATCGGCCGTCATCATCCGGGTCACGATGCTGTCGCTGTCGCCTTCCAGCACCACCTCGTAGGGCAGCCCGGTGCTTGCGGGTTTTCTTCCACCCATGCCATCGCAGCCGACGAGTGTCAGCGCCAGGCAGCACAGTGCGGCACTAAGCCTGTTCGTTCTCATGCTGTCTTATCTCTCCTATCTTCTTCGATGTGCTCAGCAGTCCGCAGGCAGCATAGATGTCCTGTCCACGGCTGGCGCGGATGGTGGTAAACACACCGTGCTGGGTCAGATAGTCGCGGAACTGCTCCATCTTCTCGTCGCTCACTCCCTGCAGCGGGATGTCGGGAATCTGATGGAAGCGTATCAGGTTGAAGCGGCAGTCGAGCCCCTTCACCAGCCTGATGATGGCCTTGGCGTGCTGCATGCTGTCGTTCAGCCCCTTGAAGACGATGTATTCGAACGAGAGTCGGCGCTGATGCGAGAAGTCGTAGTTGCGCAACAGTTCCACCACCTGTTCTATTCCCATTCCTCTCTCTGCCGGCATCAGCTCGGCACGCTCTGCCGGTATCGGGTCGTGCATGGAGATGGCCACGTGGCACTCGCTCTCCTCGAGGAATCGTTTCAACTTATTCTTCACGCCCACCGAACTGACGGTGATGCGCTTGGGGCTCCATGCCCAACCATAGTCGGCAGTCAGGATGTCCGTGGCACGGAGCACATTGTCGAGGTTGTCCATTGGCTCGCCCTGCCCCATGAACACGATGTTGGTCAACTTGTCCACCTCGGGCAGCGAGTATATCTGGTTGAGGATGTCGCCTGCAGGCAGACTGCCCTCAAACCCCTGCTTTCCTGTCTGACAGAACAGGCAGTTCATCTTGCACCCCACCTGTGACGATACACAAAGCGTGGCGCGGTCTTTGTCGGGGATGTAGACCGTCTCGACAAACTTTCCGCTCCGTGTGGGGAACAGATACTTGATGGTTCCGTCTACCGAGTGCTGTGCGTCGGAATATCCGAAGCATCCTATTTCGTATTCTTCAGCCAGCTTGGCACGGTTGGCTTTCGATATGTTCGTCATCTCGTCGATGCTCTTCACATGCTGCTGATAGAGCCATTTTGCCATCTGTCCACCGGTGAAGGCAGGCATGCCCAAATCCTTGGCCACCTGCTTCAGTTCGGCGAGTGTCAGACCGAGAAGATATTTTTTTTCGTTATTCATAGTGCAAAGATACGCTTTTTTGCTGAAAAATTGTTATCTTTGCCACATATTTTAAGATAATAAGCAAAAATGAGAGAAAAAATAGACCTTTTCTTGCCTTTTGAAGCCTTGGAGAAGGGTGAAGAAACGCTGCTCGAGCTTCATGAGAACAAGACGGTTCAACATATCAATCTGCTGGTAAGCAGCGACTTTGCCTCGCAGCACCAAGTGCCCGAAGGCTGTACCTTTGTAGTAATCGACAGAATGGAGTCATCCAACACGGTGATGAGCATAGCCGAGAACACGGATGCCGACTATCTGCTGTTGTGCACCAGGATGACGTCTGTGCGCTGGGGGCTCTATGCCCTGGAACGCTTTCTGCGCACTGCCGACGACACGGGAGCGGTGATGGTCTACAGCGACCACTACTCCTTGGAGGAAGGCGCCCTGACGAAGCATCCCGCCATCGACTATCAGGCAGGAAGCCTCCGCGACGACTTCGACTTCGGCAGCCTGTGGCTCATCAAGTCGCAGGCGCTGCTCGACTATGTGGCGCAGACCGACCGTGTGGATTATCAGTATGCCGGACTCTACGACCTGCGCCTGTATCTGAGCAGAAAGGGCGAGATATTCCATCTCAACGAATATCTCTACACCGAGGCCGAGCTCGACACCCGCAAGAGCGGCGAGAAACAGTTCGACTATGTCAATCCGCGCAACCGCGAGGTACAGATTGAGATGGAGCGTGCCTGCACAGCCCATCTCGAGAAGGTGGGAGCCATCGTCGACACCAACTTCTACCGCCAGCCCGACTTCGACGAGCAGGACTTCGCCTGCGAGGCCTCTGTCGTCATTCCCGTGTTCAATCGCGAGAAGACCATTGCCGACGCCGTGAAGAGCGCCCTGTCCCAGAAGACCAACTTCCCCTATAATGTCATCGTGGTCAACAACCATTCCACCGACAGCACCGGTGAAATCCTCGACTCGATAGACGACGGGCGCCTGATACAGATAGTGCCCGGCCGCACCGACCTGGGCATCGGCGGCTGCTGGAATGTGGCTGTCAACAGCGACCATTGCGGAAAGTTCGCCGTACAGCTCGACAGCGACGACCTGTATTCCTCACCCAAGACACTGCAGAAGATCGTCGACGCCTTCCACGAGCAGAAGGCAGCCATGATCATCGGCTCGTACCGCATGTGCGACTTCGACCTCAACACCCTGCCCCCGGGACTCATCGACCACAAGGAATGGACCGAAGACAACGGCTGCAACAACGCCCTGCGCATCAATGGTTTGGGAGCGCCACGCGCCTTCTTCACACCCTTGGTGCGACAGATACAGTTCCCCAACACCTCCTATGGCGAAGACTACGCCCTGGGACTGGCTTTCTCGCGCCGTTACCGCATAGGCCGCATCTACGACGAGCTCTATCTCTGCCGCCGCTGGGGTGGCAACAGCGACGCAGCCCTCAGCGTGGAGCGGGTGAATGCCAACAACCTATATAAAGACCGCCTGCGCACCATGGAGCTCAAGGCCCGACAGCAGATGCTGCAGGGCAAGGCCGACATCATGGAGGACAGCAGCATCTCGCGCTTCTTCAACCGACAGTTGGAGATGTGGGAAGACGCACGCCACCGCTTCCGCGACCTCAAGCACGTAGAGGTGCGCCAGCTCTCCGACCAGCTGAAGGTGCAGTTCAATCCTGCACGCATCGTCAGCACAGGCGCCAAGATAGACAAGCACACACTCGGCGAGCGCCCCTGCTTCCTGTGCGAGCGAAACCGCCCCAAGGAACAGATGACCAAGCAGATAGACGCCCACTTCCAGCTCTTGGTCAATCCCTTCCCCATCCTGCCGGTCCACTTCACCATTCCCGCCACCAAGCACCAGCCACAGTCCATCTACCGCCATTATGGCGAGATGCACAGACTGTTGTCGCTCCACAGCGAGCTGATGGTGTTCTACAACGGTCCTAAGTGTGGCGCCTCAGCCCCCGACCACCTGCACTTCCAGGCTGGCACAAGCGGCGTGCTACCCCTGCAGACCAACTGGCAACGCCTCTCGCGCAACCTCACCGACGTCATCTCGCTCAACGACGAGGAGAAGATTTCCGTGCTGTGCGACTTCCTCGTGCCTGCCTTCGTCATCATCTCGAAGAGCGAGGACAGCGACGAGGAACTCTTCCATCGCCTCTATCGCTCCATGCCGATGCGTGGCGACGAGAGCGAGCCCATGATGAACATCATCGCCTGGCGAAAAGGCGACGAGTTTATCAGCGTCGTCATCCCGAGAGAGAAGCACCGCCCTGACGCCTATTTCGCCGAAGGCGAGGCCCAGATGATGGTTTCGCCAGGAGCGCTCGACATGGCAGGACTGATCATCACTCCACGCGAGGAAGACTTCAGCAAGATCAACCTCGACAAAGCCACAGCCCTGCTGCGCGAGTGCGGCATTTCGGCAGAGAAGATGGAAGCCATCGTCAGCAATCTCAAGGCCTCTGCCGCGACCGCTCACGAGCATCCGCTCCAGCTGCTCGCCGACAAGGGCAAACAGCCCAACGTGAACGTGGGCATCGTGAGCGGACAGAAGATTCACTTCTCGCTCAACAAGCCTTACCTGGCCAAGGGCGAGATGGTGACGGGCGAACAGGAAGTGGCGTTCTCCGAGGGCGGCATCCTGTGGAACGGCAACCAGTACAGCTCGCTCACCTTCCATCCGCAGAGCGCCGACGCCTCCTTCTCGCTCAGCGACGTGACCATAGGCGTCAACTTCCATTGGGAACGCAAGGAGACACAAACCTTCCTCGGCACCCTGCACTTTGTAGTGGAGTCGGACAAGATATGCGCCATCAACGAGCTGCCCGTAGAGCGATACCTCGAGAGCGTCATCTCGAGCGAGATGAGCGCCACGTCGAGCCTCGAGCTGCTCAAGGCCCATGCCGTCATCTCCCGCTCGTGGCTCCTGGCACAGATGAAGAAGCGCCGCGAGGTGGCTGAGTCGGGCAACAACTTCTTCTCCTTTGTCAAGAAAGACGACCGACTCATACGCTGGTACGACCGCGAGGACCACACCATCTTCGACGTCTGCGCCGACGACCACTGCCAGCGCTATCAGGGCATCACCAAGGAGACTTCGCCCCATGTGGCAGAAGCCATCCGGCAGACCAAGGGACAGATCCTGATGGACGGCGACGACATCTGCGACGCACGCTTCTCGAAGTGCTGCGGCGGCGTCACCGAGGAGTTCCAGTACTGCTGGGAGGACACACCGAAAAACTATCTCAGCAGCGTGCGCGACATCATACAGGGCGTGAAGTCTGTCGGCTCCGCAGCCCCAGCCCCACTGCCCTCGCTGCAAGACGAGGCTGCTGCCGATGCCTGGATTCGCTCCAACCCTCCTGCCTTCTGCAACACCACAGACAAGAAGATACTCTCGCAGGTGCTCAACGACTACGACCAGGAAACAGCCGACTTCTACCGCTGGAAGGTGACGCTGACCCAGGAGAAGCTGAAGCAGCTGCTCGATGAGAAACTGAAAATGAATTTCGGCGACATCCTCGACCTTCAGGCCGAAGAGCGAGGCAAGAGCGGACGCATCAGCAAGCTGCGCATCGTGGGCACCGAGAAGACATTCGTCATCGGCAAGGAACTCGAGATACGCCGTGCCCTGAGCGACACCCATCTCTACAGCTCTGCATTCGTGGTCGACAGATGCGACATCGACGAGAAAGGCGTTCCGCAGCGCTTCGACATCATCGGAGCCGGATGGGGACACGGTGTGGGACTCTGTCAGATAGGTGCCGCCGTCATGGGCGAGGAAGGCTTCGACTACGACGCCATCCTGTTGCACTACTATCAGGGAGCCGAAATCAAGAAAGTATATAAATAAGAGAAGTTAAGGAGTTAACTCCTCAGCGACCGAAGGGAGCGATAACTCCTTAACTCCTTTAACTCCTGAAAAAACATTTCAAAAAAAGTGGCAACAAATAAAAACAGCAGGAGTCCCTGGGCTTGGATTCCAACCTTATATTTTGCAGAAGGACTGCCCAACATCATTGTCACGGGTCTTTCTGTCGTAATGTACATGCAGATGGGACTCACCGACTCTGAGGTGGGCCTCTACACAGGCTGGCTGGCCCTGCCATGGGTCATCAAACCCCTGTGGAGTCCGTTCATCGACTTGCTGAAGACCAAGCGCTGGTGGGTGCTCACCATGCAGGCGCTCATCGGAGCAGCCCTGGCAGGCATCGCCTTCTCCATCCCCACGGCATTCTGGTTTCAGGCCACGATGTGCTTCTTCTTCCTCATCGCCTTCTGCAGCGCCACGCACGACATCTCTGCCGACGGATTCTACATGATAGAGCTCGACGGGCACAACCAGACCAAGTATGTGGGTCTGCGCAACACCTTCTACCGACTTGCCATCATCTTCGTCAACGGCGTCTTAGTGTCGCTGGCAGGCGTCCTGCAGGTAGTGTTCCGCAACCAGATACGCTTCTCGTGGGCGCTGATATTCTATGGCCTGGCAGGCATCTTCATCGCGCTGTGGCTCTATCACAGCCGTTTTATGCCGCGTCCTGCCGACGATGTGCAGACCGAACGGAGCGTGGGCGAAGTGGCTCACGAGCTGAAGAACATGTTCGGCACGTTCTTCCAGAAGTTCCCCGTCAAGGAAACCATCTGCGTCATGCTCTTCCTCCTGCTCTATCGATTCCCCGAGGCCCTGCTCAACACCATGACCAAGACCTTCATCCTCCGCCCCAACTCACAGGGCGGACTGGGACTCTCGCCCCAGGAATATGGCTTCGCCAATGGCACCGTCGGACTCATCGGACTCCTCCTGGGCGGCATCATCGGCGGCATCCTGGTGAGCCGCGACGGCATGAAGAAGTGGCTGTGGCCCATGGTCATGGCGATCACGCTGCCCGATGCTGTCTACATCTTCCTGAGCTACTCGCTCAACTCCAACCTCATCGTGGTTTCCTCCTGTCTGTTTGTCGAGCAGTTCGGCTATGGCTTGGGCTTCACCGTCCTCACCCTCTACATGCTCTTCTACAGCCAGGGCAAATTCAAGACCTCCCATTATTCCATCTGTACGGGCATTTCCTATCTCGGCCTCATGCTTCCCGGCATGCTCTCGGGCTATCTCAAGGACATGGTGGGTTATCGCCTGTTCTTCATCATCGTCATGGCGTGCTGCACCATCACCTTCGTAGTCACCGCCTTCCTCAAGATCGACCCCGACTTCGGAAAGAAAGAACCCATTCCCCTCGATACCGAGGAAGAAGAGGAAGAATAAGGGGGGAGTAATTCCCATAAGAAAAGGCCGCCGTGATGCTTCGCCGCCAGCAGGCTTCGGCCATCATCTCTGCCAGAGAGAAGATTGTGGAAGGCGCTGTCTCGATGGTGAAGATGGCATTGCAGAAACTGAGCGACGAGGAAGTAGTCGAGCTGGACGACGACAAGAAGGCTGCCATGGTCAGCAACCTGCTCGTAGTGCTCTGTGGCGACGACACCGCCCAGCCTGTGGTGAATACGGGTACATTGAATCATTAACAGCATGGCTAAAAAAGAGACAACTACCAAGAGTTTTATATTACGCATCGATTCGGAAACGATGAGTGCCATTGAGGCATGGGCTGCTGACGAGTTCCGCTCCACCAACGGCCAGTTGCAATGGATCATCTCCGAAGCGCTGCGCAAAGCAGGCAGACTGCCTAAGAAAAAGAAAACTGCAACGAATACTTAACTGAAGTTTCGCATGCATGGAAGTTATAGAAGTTAAATAAAATTTGAATCAAATGAAAAACAAACTGTTGCATTTTGCGCTCGACCTGTTCAGTGCCAGCGATGACGAGGAGCAGGACAGCATCTTCGCACAAGTCAAGATTTATCGCACAGCAAGTGTCAGAATTTTCGAGTACATCATCGGAATCCTGTTGCTTGCCATTTGGCTCCTCATCATCAGAAACATCATCCATGCCGCAGCCGAGGAATGGCAGTCTTATCTAATCGTCGCCATCTGCGGCACAGTCAGCACAGGTCTCAGCTTCCGTCACAGCTATCATCCGTCGGCCTCCGATCTGCCATTCGTCAAGATAGTCAACGCCCGGCAAGTACGCTGCCTGTCGCTTTGCGGTCGCCTGCAGTCTGTTGTTTATGCACTCTTCTTCATATGGGCCGGCTGTGCGGAATGGATAGAGAGCGAGAGCATCTTCTTAGGCGGAATGATAACATGCTTAGCCCTTTTGGTTCTGAATTGCATATTCTTTACCTACAAGATATACAAGTTGCGAAACCTGGTAGAAGTAGAAGCCCCTTCGCCCACTATCCGGAACGAGAAACTCCTCATCGTCGGCACATTGGTGTTGTCCATAGCTGTAGGGTTCGGAGTACATTATCTTCCGTTCTGGGACAGTCTGCCTGGTTTGCTGAGTGGATTTTTGAGGGGCTTAGTCTCCATAGCCCTGATTGCCGGCATCATCTGGGCTGGCAACAGATTCTTCGGCCTTTTCCACGAAATAGACAAAGAGAGTTCTGATTCGCCCGACAAACAATAACACCCTCCCAACACAAAATGCTGTCATCGGTCAGGTCAGAGAACCCGTCAGATGGCAGCATTTTTTCATTCTCAGCATCAAAGACCCGAGAAATAAGTCTTCAGCGCCGCTACATATTCCTGCATGGCCTGTCGGCCAGCCTCAGTCATTCTGCAGACTGTTCTCGGCTTGGAGCCCGAGCCGTCAGTCTCCTTCTCGATATAGCCAGCCGAGGCAAGTTTGTCCAACTGCACACTCAGGTTGCCCGCTGTAGCCTCCGTTTTCTCCTTCAGATACACGAAGTCGGCTTCTTCAGCACTCAGCAACACCGACATGATGGCAAGTCTCAACTGACTGTGTAATAGAGGATTCAGTTCCTGCATCATTTACGCTGTTTTTTTGATTGATAGTTCAGATAATGTCCTGGCGCGACAAGCGTTATCGCCGAGGAAACCGCCATCAGCATCGGCCATGCCAGGCTAATCACTGCGCCCGTGCATAAGTCATGCAGGAAGCCCACTCCCATCATGACACCTATCAAGCCGCACAACTTCAGCAGCTCTTCCTTCAGAATGGTGCCGGTGCAGTAGGTTCCTATACCGGGCAGCAACAATCCCAGCAGAAACATTCCCGACCAGCCTTCCATCTCGGCCCAATACCCGAGACTGTAAACGGCATAGGCGGCAAACACACCTGCCAGGCACGCCCAGATACTGTTGATACTCTTCGAGGTGTACGTAGAAGGCACATTCTTTTTCTTTCTTCCAGCTATCAGCGTGGCGACGCCACCCATAACGGGAATGCCCAAGTAAAGCCATCCCCAGGCTCCAGGACCAGTATATGCCGCAACAAAGACGGCAAGCGACACGACCATACACACATAACCCCAAATCAGGAACGTATTGCCCGAACCTACTGTCGAATCCCTTCTTGTCTGCTCTATCATCTGGTTGATGAGCTCAAGGCTCTCCTGCTCAGAAATCTTCTTTTCTTCCATTTTTCTTTTAGTTTGCGACTCCTTATATAATAAAGGAGTCCGGTTGAACACTTAGTTTATTTTATAAACCATGAGTGTAAAAAGAGAAGCAAGGAGGTCGACTCTCACTTGCTTTAAGCTAGCATGATCACTCTTCACAATCATGATTTCGGGCACAAAGATAACATAGTTTATTTTATAAACCAAATTTTTTCCCTCAAAAAAACAAATATTTAACTTTAGTTTACAAAATAAACCATTCCCCCCCTCATGGGCTGCAGAGGGGTTATTTCTCCTCTTCTCATTACCAAGAGGAAATGCTGACCCAAATTTTTCTTTGGCTTTACTGCTTTCATGTGTCTAATTTTCTGCAAAGATAGTGCAAGCGAGCGCAATGAAAGCTTGCTTTCAAATTGCCGAGTGCAGCTTATCTTCTGCAAAGATAGTGCAAGCGAGCGCAATGAAAGCTTGCTTTCAGAAAGTTGAGTTCTTGTATATAAAAAAATGGAGCTGTCCTCACGGGTAGCTCCACTTACCTAAAACTTTTGATTATACATCTAATTACTAAAGCCCACGACTGGGCTTAGCCTTATTCATGTTTTGCAAATATAGTCTTTTTATTTGTGAAAAGTATAAGACATTTATTACTTTAACACGAATTTAACGTATCAGCCGAATTCTTTTTGTACGTCGAAGCAGGGACAGGCTTTGGCGGCGAACTCGTTGTGGCCGTGGACGGTGGCGAGAGGGAACTCTTCCTGCAGCTGTTCTACGAGTGCACGAAGCGAGGCTTTTTGTGCTGCCGTCCGAGTGTCCTTGGGCTTGCCGTCGGTCGACAGACCGCCCACATAACAGATGCCGATACTGATCGTATTGTGACCTTTGCAGTGTGCGCCAATCTGGCGCTTCGACCTGCCTGCGTGTATGCTGCCGTCACGATATATCACGAAGTGATAGCCAATGCCGTTGAAGCCTCGTTGGCGATGCCAGCGGTCGATGTCCTCGACGGTGAAGTCCTTGCCCTCTGTAGTGGCACTGCAATGAATGATGATTTCTGTAATTTTTCTCATGATTTTTTCTTTTTTTGATGTTATATTTTTAATAAGGAGTTAAGGGAGTTAAGGAGTTATCGCTCCCTTCGGTCGCTGAGGAGTTAAGACAAATGTCTTGAGGAAATATTTAATGTTTAGTGTTTGATTTCAAGTCCACAAAAGCTATTGTCTTAACTCCTTTAACTCCTTTAACTCCTTAACTCCTTAACTTCTTCCCCAGCAAAACAATAACACTTGCTCCTAATGCGATGATGCAGAGGTAGCCGAGGAACTTGGTGAAAGGCGGTGTGTAACGCTCCTTACGAATTACAGGCACTTGCTTGACAACAGGGATTGTATCGGTTCGAGTCTTATAGACTGTATCTCTGAGGAGGCGGTAACGAAACTCTGTTTTCACTCTGTCGTAAAACACCGTGTCTGCCTTGCGCTCGATACGCTGCCATCGGTCGATATAGATTGAGTCGTATTTCAGCTTACTGAGCCAAAGCGTGTCGTGCGTAGCGGAATGGACAGGCACGATGGCAGTAGTGTTGCTGGCTGTCTTGCAACTACTCAGCATGAGGAGCAGAAGTACGAGGAAAAGCAGGAACAGAAGTTTGCTGAATACTGTTTCGCTTTCGGGATGATTACAATATTTCATATACATTTTTCTTTCTGTCTTTAATGGTTAATGTGATGGATTCTTTTTTGTTATGAAACCACAAAATACGTTTAAAGAGTGCAGTATATGAGTCTTGCGAATGAATGAGCAATCCTGATGCCCGGTATTTCCCAACGATGATGCTGCCGTCCCTGTAGACAAAAGGTCCATTGCCTGGGCGAAAAATAGGCAAGCAGTGATATCCTCCCTGGGGACTGCCTACAATTCTGAGTCTTCCCCTTTCCTTCTTGACATCGTATTTTCCTACAGACAGGTGTCTGTCAGGATGTTCGCACGTATGACAAATACATAATCCGTCAATATACAGGGCACCCATAACTCCCCATCGGCTGTAGCAATATCTGATAAGTATTATTTCCATATATGTATTTTTTTTGTAAGGAATTACCGAGAGAGGTTTTCCCTTCCGACAATATTCCTTAATGACTAATGACTAATGACTAAAATTATTTTATTGCAGCTTGGATTTTCTGAAACCTTTTGTCGGGAGTCTTGATGATAAGTCCCTGTCGGCACCAGTTCTTTAGCATTTGCTGTACAGCCATGCTTGTCACGCCAGTTCCCTTCACGATAACGGCTTCTTGCATGGCTTGCTCTGCTGTAAAATTCAAATCCAGCAATTCGAAAATCGTATCATTCTTACCTTTTCGTGAACGGTCCATACTCAATATTTTTCCAGCATACTCTCGCGACGAGAAAGCTGCCTCGATACGTTCACGGAAGAAATACAAGGCGTTCTCCATCTGATAGTTAGCCAAGGCATCAAATACAGCCAGCATTGATGGTGTCTGGGTTTTCTCTATCATCTCTTTCCAGAGTCCAGGGTTCTCCTTGAGGCGTTTTTCTGCACCTGCCAGTCCGTGAGCCTTGACAAGCTGTTCTGCCACCTTGCAGAGCATGATGCAAGTCATCATTCGCATGGTTGTGGGACAAATACGGAAGCGCTGACGAGCTTTTGTCTTGTCATCATTTTTCATCGTTTCAATACGAATCTCTTCCAACCATTCACGGCCTTTCTTTTCCAACTTTGTCAATACTACCTCGCCCTCCATTAATGGTAGCAGATGAGCTATCTGAAATATTTGATCACGCTGAACATCGGTCAGTACATACAGGTTTTCGGACAAAGCAGCAAACGTGTTGTCGGGAGTTCTGCCTACTGCGATGCGGCTCTGAAAGCCATCGGTGTAGTTGTTTACTACTCTGTAAAGAGCATCGGGAGTGCCGCACATTGTAACGTTCCACAACAATCGGTCGATATGAACATTAACGGCATCCGCACTTTTTGCCTCTCGATCGTAGCTTGTGCCGTCGTAAGCTTGTCGCAACATGACGCTGAAATCGCTCATGGCAGTGCGCCACTTCTGCGCTACAGTGTCAGCCTCAGGCGTAAAAGAAAATGCGTGCTTTCCACCCGTGTTAGCCAGTCGGTTTGCCAAGTTGGCAACTGTGTTGTTCAGAGTCAGACAGCGAACAGGATATTTCACTTCCTCGGGTTGTTCTTTCTTGTTTTGAGCAGCTCGCTTTTTTGTCCGCCAATCTTCTTCTTTCTCCAAATATACTTTGTCCATGTCTTTTACTTCACCCATCCACGCATCTATTAGCGGGTCAATGCTTCCTTTTCCTGATGCAAAGTCACCGGCAATATAAGAGATAAGGTTGAGCGAATTGTATCTGCCGTGCACCGAGATTTTGACACCTGTGGCAAGGCTTCCTATGGCAGGGCAAATAGCAATGAGGGCAGGCATGGCGAGTACTGGACCTACGGCGTTGATAGAATCACGAACGCCCTGAGGTAGAGAGGGAAGTGAGTTATAATAGTACAAATCGTCCTGCTCGCAAACTTCATCCAAAGCGAAATCTAAAGTTTTACTTTCCTCATCGCTCAACATCCCACCTTTTTGTCTTTCTGATTTCAGCACAGCCAGCACATCCTTAAGCCTTTTGGGCATTCTTGCACGTTTTTCAGCAAGGGCAGAGTCGATGCAAGCCAACTTTTCGGTTTCGGGGAATCCATCGTAACAAGGAATTACCTTGTCCAAAAGTTGGCGGTCGAAGCCACAAATATGGCGCAGATTGACTGCCAGTTCAAAGGTCAGTGTGTTGCGGTTGGAGCACACAGGCTCATGTCCGTCGTTATACATCTGCCACCACTTGCGGATGATGTCTGCATAAGGGATGCCGCAGTATTCAAGAGTACTGTTGTTAGATTTTTTTGAGGTTTTTTCAACAGCTTCATCCTCTGCTTTCTGCTCTTTTTGTGTGTTGCAAGAATCACCTTTCGATATTTCGCTTTCTTGTATCTGTATCTTGCATTCCGTGTTGTCCAAAAGTTCTTTGTCGAAGTAGAGCAACCTGTCAGTTGGTGGTGTGTAGAAAACTCTTGTGATGTCTTTTGCTCCTTTGTCATATTCTACGCCCAACAATTTTGCAGCCCATTTCAAGTTGTCCTCTTGTGATAAATTGGGCTTACGGCGAAAAGCGATGTGATAGCCCTTGTTGGCTGAACGTTCCAACATCAGCAACCCCAAGTCCTTTTTCTTGCTGAGGATAAGTTCAGGCACATCTGCCATTTTCTTCTCATAGTCGGCATCGTCGGGACAAAAGTCTATATCCATACCCACACTCTTGCTGATGCGCTTGCTTCCTCTCAGCTTTCCGTCCTCGTTGGGCAGACAGCTGTAGTTCATCTGAACCATGTGCTTTTTGTCAGCTTTTTTGTTGTGTTCGCTGTCACGAAGTTGCCTGTATTCTTCCTCCGTGAGAATGGGGCGCATTTTCTTTGCCCCACCCTCATAATAAATGACGTGTATACTCATGTGTCAGCCTCCTCTTTTAGCGTTTGAGTTGATAATCTACCACAGCTTCACTTGCTTCTGCAGCTTCGTCTGCAAGTGCATCTCCGATATTCACTCCCTCATCGCAATACACCTTGAGTGTCAACTGTATAGCACCATCTGCGGTTCGGGAAACCCTGCCGTGAGGAAGTTTTCTAATGAGTGTTGACATGGATTTGGGCTTTGGTAAAGCCACGAAATCGAATGTGCCGTCAGTCAACTGCTGTGCGATTCCACGGCGGCGAAAGCTGTCTACACGTCCTCGTACATTGTTGTCTGGAGCAAAGAAGAATGTGTTGCTGTTGTTGTATGTGGCTGTGCCTCCCAACTGGATGTGCTGACTGCCATTGATCATATTCTCACTTTGAATATTGTTATTCTTTTTCATAATCTTTTGTTGATTAGATGAGCGAAAGAAGTGTGTAAGTTTTAGTTTGCGCAAATTGTCCCGAGACATTTCTTACGCCACCTTTCAACTCAGATTAATAAATGATTGGTTTACTTTTTCACGCTGTCGATGTCAGCGACCACGATGTCCTGATACATCTGTCCGTTATACTCCCGAACCTGGAAGCGGAGTGAAGCTACAACAAGCTCGTGATTGCCGAAGCTCAATTCAGCGGTTGTTCCGAGCATGACCGCTGCATATGAATTCTCAAATTTCCCGCCCATCTCCCGTAGGATGATGTTGCGTTTTTTAAGCATCCCGCCCTCGCTTTTAGGACTCTGCACAGTCAGGACATCGCCCTGCTGTACCACTCTCATGATTTTTGTTTCCATAATTCTGTTTGTTAAATAAATTACTTAATTTTGTTAGTTCAGAAGTTAAGGGAGTTAAGGAGTTATCGCTCCCCTTGGTCGCTGAGGAGTTAAGACAAATGCCTTTGTGGGGTTGAATTCAAGCAATAAAACTGTTGTCTTAACTCCTTAACTTCTTAACTCCTTAACTCCCTCTTACGATAGTTGAGCTTAATTACTCTTACTGAAAGAGAGGTTGAAACTCACGTTGAAACTGTACTTCCA
>ERZ1035032.404-NODE-404-length-36236-cov-7.831735_pt1 | contig 36236 bp, 29 predicted proteins | sample MGYA00520693_ERZ1035032 | MGnify/ENA primary metagenome ERZ1035032 (study PRJEB33766, sample SAMN09781740) | gut metagenome | biome: gut microbiome | host: Homo sapiens | place: Madagascar | study: EMG produced TPA metagenomics assembly of the PRJNA485056 data set... | reverse complement strand
GCATATAACATTGTTATAATTCCTTGTACTGCAAGTCTAATTATACCATTAAATAGCGAAAGTTCAATAAAAAATTCAAAAATTCATTATTTTGTCATATTATTATATAGCTGTGTGACATTTTTTTGTCAATTTCGTACCCGAAAAAATCGGCATGACGCATTCGCCTGCAAAATCAACGCAAAAAATCAATATTTCACATCGTCAAGAGGCATTGTCGCATAGGCGTTCAAGCTTTCGTCGGCGGTGTGATTGGCGACAAATTCATAGTATCCCTGCGCGGCAATCATGGCGCCGTTGTCGCCGCAATATTTAAGTTCGGGCAGATAAAGCCGCCAATTATGCTTTTTGCACATTTTAAGTGCGTCGGCACGGAGTTTTGAATTTGCCGAAACGCCGCCTGCAATAACAAGTTTATTATACCCGAAATTTTTTGCAGCACTCTCAAAATTTTTCAAAAGGCAATCGACAACCGCTTTTTGGAACGATGCCGCCAAATCAGGAATATTGATTTTCTCATTTTTTTGCTCGGCATTGTGAATGGTGTTTATAACGCAGGTTTTTAGGCCGCTGAACGAATAATCGTATTGTGCTCCGCTTACCTTGGGATGAGGGAATGCAAACGCATTTTCGTCACCCTGCGGCGAAATTTTGTCTATGCTGATTCCGCCCGGATATTCAAGTTTCATCGTTCTGCCTGCTTTATCAAGCGCCTCGCCTGCTGCATCGTCGCGTGTTTTTCCGATTACTTCAAAATCGGTATAATCCTTAACGGCGACAATATGGCTGTGTCCGCCGCTGACAACAAGGCACAAAAACGGCGGCTCAATATCGCTTGAAATATAGTTTGACGCAATATGACCGCGCAAATGGTGCACGGGAACAAGCGGAGTGCCGGTTGCAAGGGCAAGACCTTTTGCGAAATTCACCCCAACCAAAAGCGAGCCGATAAGCCCCGGCGCATATGTCACGGCGATTGCGTCAATATCGTCAATCGTGCAATCCGCTTTTTCAAGAGCCTCTTTAACAACGCCGCTGATGCTTTCGGCGTGTCGGCGCGACGCGATTTCGGGCACAACGCCGCCGTAGAGCTTATGTTCCTCAAGCGAGGTTGCTATTATGTTTGACAATACCGTTCTGCCGTTTTCGACAACCGCTGCCGCTGTTTCGTCGCACGAGCTTTCTATACCTAAAATTTTCATTGTTATATCCTCAATATTAATCAAATTATTTTTTTATATCCTCAGCGATATTGACCGTTTTGATTTCCTTGCCGTATTTTTCGGCAACCGATAAAAGCCGTTTTTCCGTTTCGCCGCCCGGTGCAACCTCACCAAGCTCGTAAAAACCGCCCTTTCCGTTTGAAACGGCATAACCGTTTTCGTATTCTGTTTTGTTCTCCTCATCGGATATAAAATATTTAAGCGAATAAATTTCCAAATCGTCATATGACACCGTTTCGGGAATAAACGATTCGCTCGAAGTAAATTTTACACCGTTTTCGCCGAAACCGAAGTTATTGGTTGCTGTAAAGGTGATGCCGGCGATACCGATAACAAGCAAAACAACAATTACAATAATATTTTCTGCCGGCTTTATTTTTTTGCCGTTTTCGCTGTTTTTCTCCGCCTCATAGCGTTGAAGCGCCGTTTCATCTCCCTTTACGAGTTTTGACAAGAGCGTTTTCCCGAACAGTTTGACAAATGCGCCTGCAAACATAATCATTCCGAAGGCTATACCAAAGAAACCCTCATTCGGTAAATGAATCGGAATGTTGCCGACAAACGATGAATATGTAAGAAGCTCATAGCCCGAAAAGACTATACTGCGCGCAATCAATGCAACAACAACGGCAAAGACCATGCCGCATACAATACAAACAAAATCCGCCAAAAAAGATTGCTTTTTGAAAGTTTTTTCAAACGCTTTTTTGTTTTCGACATTTTTGTTTTCAAATTTATTGCCGCCTCTCAAATACTCCAAAAGGCGTTTTTCATACAATGTTTCGATTTTGCCCTTTTTATCCTGTTTTTCAAGTTTTTTAAGGAGTTTTGCGGAGTCCGTTGTGTCCAAAGCGTAACTGCACACCGGATGATTGGGAACAACACCGAACATTTCGATACAATCCTTCACCTCGGACTCGATTTCTTCGTCAGTCATGCCGTCATTAAATCCGTTTCTAATGTCAGTGTCGCGATTTTGTTTCAGTCTTTCAAAATTTTCCTCTTGTGAGGCTTTTTTGACATCGTAATCATATTTTACGGCAACATCGAGAAGACTGCGCACAGCCTCGCTTGTTTCCGCCTCGGTGGAGAGGTCGCTGAAATAATACTGCTCAAAATCGCTTATGTCAAAGAGATTGAAAATATCGTAAATTAGGAAATTCTCGCCGTTGATTTCATATTCCAAATCAATAATATTGCTGAAAAGAAGAACATTCGGCGTATATGTGATTTTTACCTTGTAGCTGCCGCGGTCAAACACAGCCGAAAGCTTGTAGAAGTATTTTGTGTGTTCCTCCTCATAGCCTAAAAAAGTGCCGTAGGCTCCGGTTGCCGCGTCGGAATCAATCTCCTTTTTTAAGGCGGCAATTATATCCTTTGAAATATCATCGATTTTAATTTTTTTGTCCTTTTTATTCTTTTTCATTCATTCTCCGTAAAATATTTTGTCATAATAACAGCGTTTTCATCGGGGTCGGAATAAAAGTGCGGTCGCACACCTATATTTTCAAATCCCGATTTTTCATAAAGTGCTATTGCCGCAAAATTGCTTTGCCTTACCTCAAGCGTGATAAAATCCATATCGTTTTCAAAGCTGCGAGCCAAAAGTGCGCGGGCAATTCCAAGCCGCCTATACTGCGGCAAAACGGCAATGTTTGTAACATATCCCTCGCGCAGAAAAATTTGAAGTCCCATATATCCGGCAACGGTGTCGCCGTCGAGCGCAACAATAAAATGCGATGTGTCGAGCGTGAGCTGTTTTTTTAAATCGTCACGCGACCACGGATGCGAAAAACACGCTTTTTCGATTTTTTCAACACCGTCAAGGTGATTTATACAAAAATTTTCTATAACCATATCAGTGAGCGTCAAACCATGTTTTGCCTATTTTTCCGTCGGCACGAAGGCAAACTTTCATTTTGCAGGCATTTTCCATCTCCTGCGTAACAATTTCAAGTGCCTTTTGTGCCTCGTCCTCGGGAGCTTCGACAATAAGCTCGTCGTGGACCTGAAGAATAAGGCGCGATTTCATATTTTCATCGGTAAGGCGTTTGTCAACCTTAACCATTGCTATTTTGATAATATCGGCGGCTGTTCCCTGAATCGGCATATTGCGCGCAACCCTTTCGCCGAAAGCGCGAAGCATATGATTTGACGATGAAAGCTCAGGCAAATAGCGACGGCGGTTAAACAGAGTTTCGCTGTATCCTCGCTCCTTTGCAAGTTCAATCATATGATTCATATACTTGTCGACACCGCTGAAGGTGGCAAGATAGTTGTTGATATACTCCTGCGCCTCCTTGCGCGAAACGCCAATGTCTTTTGCAAGCGAAAATGCGCCGATTCCGTAAACAATGCCGAAATTGACAGCCTTTGCACGCGAACGGAGTTCCTTTGTAATCATATCAACCGGCAAGCCGAAAACCTGTGATGCGGTTGTCGTGTGAATATCAACGCCGCTGTTGAAAGCGTTTATCATGTTTTCATCATTTGACAAATCGGCAAGCACACGAAGTTCGATTTGGCTGTAGTCGGCATCAATAAGCGTTTCACCGTCGCCTGCGATAAAGAATTTGCGCAATTCCCTGCCGAGCGGCGTTCTTATCGGGATATTTTGAAGATTCGGCTCGAGCGAGCTGATTCTGCCGGTGCGCGTTTCAACCTGATTAAACGAGGTGTGAATCCTGCCGTCGGGTGCGATAACCTTTAAAAGTCCGTCGCAATAGGTGGATTTAAGTTTTGTAAGCGAGCGATATTCCAAAATGTATTCAATAACGGCATGGTCATATCGCAGACTCTCGAGCACCTCGGCATTAGTTGAATAGCCGGATTTTGTTTTCTTTTTGCAAGGGAGCTTTAATTCCTCAAACAAAGCAACACCGAGCTGCTTTGGCGAATTTATGTTAAACTCGTGTCCTACCTCTTTGTAAATCAAATCGGTAAGCTCGTTGATTCTTGACGAAAGCGATTTGCCGAACTCCTCAATGCCTTTTTTGTCAACGCAAAATCCGACATGCTCCATTTTTGCAAGCACACGCGCAAGAGGAAGTTCGATATTGTGCAAAAGGTCCGTTTGGTTTGCCTCGTCAAGCAGAGCGTCCGTTTTGTCGAAAAGCGGCTTTATGACTGCGGCATAAACAACATTTTCGTCGCTTGAGCCGAGCGAATTTTTAAATTCGGGCATAGGCACATTGTAATCAAGGCACAAATGCTCAATGCCGTAGTTGCTGTCCGACGGTTTGAGCAGATATGCGCTCAACATCAAATCGCCGCAAATGCTTTTGCATTCAACGCCGAGGTCTGCCGCAAGTCGGTGAAGATACTTTGAATTGTATGTGAATTTTTTACACTTTTCATTTTCAAAGAAATTTCGCACAAAGTATTTATATTCCGGAGTTTCCGACGGCATAACGATTATTTCGTCACCAAACGCAAAAAGCAAATCCGTTATTTGACCGTCGATTATCAGCGGATAAAAATATGCGTCGTCATCGCCGATTTTTTTGAGCAAATAATCAGCGTCAACACATGTAAGGCGTGTAATCTCGCGCGGCTTTTCGGGTGCGGATTGAGTGATTGCCTCATTTGCGTTGAGATTGTATTTATCCATAAGTGAATACAATTCAAGGCGCAAAAACTCGCCTGCTGCCGCATTTTTGTCAAAATCGCCGAGCAAATACGAATTAATATCGGTGTCAATCGGGGCGTCCGTCCTGATTGTGCCGAGTTCGAGCGAAAGATACGCCTGCTCCTTATCCTCAATCAAATGGGTGCGTGTACCCTTTTTAATCGACTCATCGTCGATATTTTCATAAACGCCGTCAAGCGTTTTAAATCTTGCAATCAAATCGAGTGCTGTTTTCGGTCCCACCTTTGTTACGCCCGGGATATTGTCCGAGCTGTCGCCCTGAAGCGCCTTAACCTGAATAAGCTGTTGCGGTGTGACGCCGTATTCAACGGCTATTGCCTGCTCATCCATCACATCGGTTGATTTTGTTTTGGCAAGCAAAACTTTAACTCCGCCGTGAGCAAGTTGGAGCGAATCCCTGTCGCCGGTGGCAATGAAACACTCGTTGCCGTCTTCTCTGCAACGGGCGGCAAGTGTGCCGAGAATATCGTCTGCCTCCCAGCCCTCGCACTCTACGGTTTTTATTCCCAAAAGATGAAGAAGATTTTTGACAATCGGCATTTGAGAGCGAAGCTCGTCGGGCATTGCGTGTCTGCCTGCCTTGTAGGCGTCATACATTTTATGTCTGAATGTCGGGGCGTGAACATCAAACGCAACGGCAACGGCGTCGGGTGAACACATATCCTCAAACCTTTTCATCATATTTAAAAAGCCGAAAACAGCGTTTGTATATACTCCGTCCTTTGTGGAAAGGAGTTTGATTCCGTAGTAAGCACGATTAATTATGCTGTTTCCGTCAATAACCAAGAGTTTCATAAATCAAATTACCTCATATAAAAAGTCGATATTATTATACCATAAAACACCCTGCTTTACAATAAAAAAAGGAACTTCAAGGCTCTATGCCCCGAAGTTCCGAAAAGCTCTGAAATATTACTTTTTAACGGATTCAACCAAGCCCTCCGCAAGGCCTGCAATGCCTTGAATTTCGGAAGGAATGATAATCTTTGTAGCCTGACCGTCTGCAGCCTTTTCAAACGCCTCGATAGCCTTAAGTTTGATTACGGCATCATTTGCATTTGCATCGTTAAGGAGCTTGATTGCATCGGCAGATGCCTTTTGAACAGCCTCGATAGCGGCTGCCTCACCCTCTGCCTCGCGGATTTTAGCCTCCTTAACAGCCTCAGCATGAAGAATTGCCGACTGCTTTTCAGCCTCTGCCTCAAGGATTTTTGATTCCTTATGACCTTCTGCAACAAGAATTCTCGATTGCTTTTCACCCTCTGCACGGAGAATAGCCTCTCTTCTCTCACGCTCTGCCTTCATCTGCTTTTCCATAGCATCCTGAATTTCACGCGGAGGGATGATGTTTTTAAGCTCTACCCTGTTAACCTTGATTCCCCACGGGTCTGTTGCCTCGTCAAGAATGACTCTGATTTTAGCATTGATTGTGTCACGCGATGTAAGAGTTGAATCAAGCTCGAGTTCACCGATGATGTTACGAAGTGTTGTAGCTGTGAGATTTTCGATAGCGGAAATCGGGCTTTCAACACCGTATGTGTAAAGTTTCGGGTCGGTAATTTGGAAGAATACTACAGTGTCAATTTGCATTGTAACATTATCCTTTGTGATAACAGCCTGCGGCTTGAAATCAACAACCTGTTCCTTAAGCGAAACGGTTTTCGCGATTCTGTCAACAAACGGAATTTTAACATGAAGTCCCGTTTCCCATGTAGCGAAGAATGTGCCGAGTCTTTCGATAACAAACGCTTTTGACTGCGGAACAACTCTGATATTTGCAAAAATAAGCAGTGCAAGCGCGGCAATAATCAACACAATAACAATAATAAATTTCATACATTTTCTCCTTTAATCGTTTTTAGGTATTGTTTTTACAATCAATTTTACACCGTCGATTTTTTCAATCAAAACGATTGAATCCTTTGGTATCGTGACATCGGGGCTTTCGCTGCGCGCAGTCCACACCTTGCCGTCAACCTTAACCTGTCCCGACGGAAGCAGGTTGTTTATTTCTTCAATAACAACGCCCTCCTGACCTATACAGCGGTCGGCATTGGTTTTGACTGTTTTTGTGTTCAGCTTTTTCTTGACAATCGGTCGCGTTGCAATCAGCGTGACAACCGTTACGGCGACAAAAACAGTCACCTGAACAGGAATGCCTGCACCGCAAAAAGCGGCAATGAGTGCGGCAACAGCACCGATTAAAAACCAAATTGAAACAAGCTGAACGGTTACTCCCTCGGCAATACCGAAAAGCAATATTGCCGCTGCCCAAATTATATACATTGTCGATTCGGGCATATGATCTCCTCCTTATCAACCATATCAATAAAGGTTTAATTTTGTTTTCTGACTATACCGTATTCGCCTATGTCGGGTCTAAAATATTTGCACGATTTTGATTTGTCGGCGAAAAGCATTTTTGCATATTCGTCCTCATCAAGCTGAAGGTCGCAAAAATACTCGTCGCTCTCTTCATCATAAGCGTTGTACCAGCATTTGTCGCACAAATCTGCCATCAGTTCAATGCACTCTCCTCTTTTTCGTTTTCGCTGACATTAACTTTGTCACGATCAAGCGCAATGTATGGAATCATCAATCCAGGCATACCGCATGTGGCGGTGAGGCTGTTGATAAATTGACGGAGCGACGGAAACAGCTGGTCAAACGATTCAACATGAATATCGCCCTTATCGTCGCCGCTTTGATAAGCAAATTCGGCAACTATTTCGAGTTTAATTTCAAACGGGAGCATATTTTCGTCCGCAATTTTAAAATTAAGCGTACCGATGCATTTATTTTCGCCGTCCATATAGCTTACATTATAATTAAAATGGTTTTTGAGCTTTAACTGCGTGCCGTTTTGAACCTTGTTTTCAAACGAAACGGAATTAACTCTGAACCCTTTGAGCTGTACCATAACAACCACCATAGCCTTTCTCGGTCAAAGCCGACGGATAAACGAAGCCTTTATATTTTCTCCGTTAAACCGCAAATTTAACATTGTTTACCTTAATATCCTCAACATCGGGTGAAGCCGCCTTGCCGCTGAATCTCACAAGCTCGAGATTTTCAACATTTTCGGCGTCGATTGCGTGCTTGTAATTGCCGCAAATATTGCCCCACGATGTTTTTGTTTTTTCAATAAGCACATTCTTTGCATATCTGATAAAAAATGCCGAATTGTCATATTTTTCAACACCGTAGTCAAGACACGGTCTTAAATCATACAAGCCACAGTCCCACTTTGATGTGCGGTTGAGCTGAATTTGGCAATTTTCAAATGTAATATCTTCAATAATATTTTCGGCGTTGCCGTGAATCAAAACGCCGTTTTCGCCCTTTGCGGTGACATTGAAAAAGCGAATGTTTTTGATTGTGCCGCTTTTTGTGTTTTCGTCTCTGTTGAAGGTTGTCAAAACAATAGGCTCTGCTGTACCCCACCAATCGGGACAGAATCGGCGTGTTTCGATAATAATATTTGAATATGTAACATTTTCGACACAGCCGCCGTCGCGGATTTGAATTGAAAGTCCGCGGTTTGATTTGCTTATAACGCAGTTTGAAACGATAACATTTTTGAAATCACCCACACCCTCGGTGCCGATTTTTATTGCGGCAGAGGTTGAAACAAGCGTGCAACCGTCGATAACGATATTTTCGCACGGACCGTATTCGGCATTGCCCTTTGACGCCTTTAAGCAAATGCAATCGTCGGCGCATGTAACATGACAGCCGAGTATTCTGACATTTGAGCAATGGTCGGGGTCGATTCCGTCGGAATTTGCGACATCAAGATCGTTTAAAATTCTGATTCTGTCAATCAAAACATCGTCGCAGCCTGCCGGGTGCAAAGTCCAAAACGGAGCGTCAACAACAGTAAACTCTTTAAATGTGATATGATTGCTTTTTTCAACATACATAACGGTCGGACGCGGATAAAAATCGCCAGTAACATAGTATCGGTCCTTGCGCTGAACAAAAGCGTGACCGTTTGCGTCAATTGTGCCCTCGCCTGAAATTGAGCAATTGTCTGCCTCAAAACCGTAGATAAACACAAAGCTCGGCTTGCCTGTAACGGGATTGCCGATTAACGCGGTTTTAGGGTCGTTAATAAGCTTGTTCGGTCTGATATAGCCGTCTATATTCCCTGTTGCTTTAAGGCGTGCGCCCTTTTGAATATGCAAATCAACATTTGCTCTAAGCCTGATTGAATCGCTGTAGAAAACCTTGCCGCTTTGCAAAACCACTCTGCCGCCGCCGTTTCTTGCGCAATCGTCTATTGCGTGCTGAATGGCAAACGCATCGTTTGTTGTGCCGTCGCCCTTTGCGCCGTACTGAATAACATTGTATTCTTTCATCTTTTTACCTCGTAAAGTTTATATTCAAATTAATAATAACATATAACTTTACTATTTACAATATATTTTGAATTTAATATAATATATCCGAAACAATAAAATCACGCGGCATCGGGGTGACAAATTTGGGAAAAGGCAATAAACGAGAGAGAATATATTTTCTTGATGAATTGCGCGGCTTTGCAATAGCGGCGATGATAGTTCACCACACCTTTCTCGACATAGGCAACATATATATGGCTGATTGGGGCTTTAAAGCGTTTGACAGACTTTGCACACTTCAGCCGATTTTTTGGAGCATTTTTATTGTAATATCGGGCATATGCTCGCGCCTTTCGCGCAACACCCTAAAACGCGGTGCGATTGTCCTTGCCGCCGGTCTTGCCGTCACCGTTGCAACCGCGGTGATAATGCCGATGATGCACATTTATAAATGCGAAATTTATTTCGGAATACTGCACTGCCTTGGCTGTTGTATGATAATCACAGGTCTTTTGATGCCTTTTATAAAAAAAATAAAGCCGTCCGTCGGAATGGCAGCAAGCGCACTTTTGTTTATGCTGACATACGGCATAAGCGACAAAACGCTTATGTTCGGCTTAATTCACCTGCCCGAGTCGCTGTATCAAACAAACATACTTTTCCCTCTCGGATTTTATAACGCCGACTTTGCAAGCGCAGATTATTTTGCACTGTTGCCGTGGCTGTTTATGTTCCTTTTCGGCGCATTTGCCGGTCAGTATGTTAAAGAAGGCAGACTCCCGAGGTGGACATATAAAAAACATTTAAAAGTGTTTGCATTCATAGGCAAGAACAGCCTTTGGTTTTATTTGGGACATCAGGTTGTGATTTATGCGGTTTTGTATGCGATAATGTATATATCAATTTGGATTAAAATGTAAAATCCGCCCGACACTCAATGACGAGTATCGGGCGGTATTTTTTGCAAAAAATTAATAGAATAATTATTTTGTCGCTTTTCTTTTTCTTGCGGAAAGCGGCGTTTCGTTTTTCATATATGTATCCCAAACATTAATGCGGTCGTCCTCGTCTATTTGGCGGATAACCCTTGCCGGAACACCTGCGACAATGCTGTTTGGCGGAACATCGCGGTTGACAACTGCGCCTGCCGCTACAATGCTGTTTTCGCCGATTGTTACTCCGCCGCAAATCGTTGCGCTTGAGCAAATCCAACAGCCGTCCTTGATTGTGATAGGTGCGGAATACTCAAGGTCATGCCTGCCGTCGGGATAATCGGCAGGAAGTCGCTCCTCAACAAGAAACGGATGAAGCGGCGTTGCAAGAGTTACATTTGCACCAATCCACACGCCGTCGCCGAATGTGATGGGAGAAATATCAAGGAATGTGCAATTATAGTTTACAAAACAGTCCTTGCCGACATGAACATTAACGCCGTATTCGCAATAAAGCGGTGCAAAAACAGCAAAATCCTTGCCTTTTGCCGACGGAATGAGTCTTTCAAGCGCACGCTGTTTTGTTTTGAATCTCCAAACGGCGATTTTGTTAAAACGCTGGCATCGTATAAGTCCGAGTGCATGCTGTTTAAAAATATCCTTACTGCCTGCGTTATAAAGCTTGCCTGCGACCATACGGTCCCAATCGTTAATTTTGCCCTTATTATCAACCATAATCAAGCCCTCATTTATTTAATATGGATACATATAGCAAAAAACGGAGTGTGCTCTCACGAACGCACTCCGTTGATTATTTGATTACTAACCTCTGAAATTGCGGCGAGGACCTCTGCCCTCACGGCGAGGCTTGCGCGGTGTATCGTCAATTTCGTTTTCAGCGGTCATACCCTCAACCTCGATGAGATAATCTCTTCTTGAAAGGTTGATTCTGCCCTGATCGTCAATTTCGATGCACTTAACTGCGATTGAGTCGCCAACATTTACAACATCCTCAACCTTTTCTGTTCTCTTAACATCAAGGCGACTGATGTGAACAAGACCTTCCTTGCCGGGTGCGATTTCAACAAATGCGCCGAAGCTCATAATTCTTGTTACAACGCCGTTGTAGTATGCACCAACCTCGGGATCTGTAGCGATAAGTTTAACAACCTCAACTGCGCCCTTGCACTTTTCGGCATCGATACCGGAAATGTAAACTCTGCCGTCCTCTTCAATGTTGATTTTAACATCGTATTCTGACTGAATTTCCTGGATAACCTTGCCGCCCTTGCCGATAACATCGCCGATTTTATCGGGATTGATTGAAATGGTAAACATCTTAGGAGCGTATTTTGAAAGCTCTTTTCTCGGCTCGCTGATAACAGGGAGCATAATTTCATCAAGAATATAATTTCTTGCCTTGTGTGTCTTTGCAAAAGCCTCTTTGATAATTTCGGGAGTAAGACCGTGTACCTTAAGGTCCATCTGAATTGCTGTGATACCTTTCTTTGTACCTGCAACCTTAAAGTCCATATCGCCGTAGAAATCTTCAAGACCCTGAATGTCGACCATTGTCATAAAGTCGCCGTAAACGCCCTCGTCGCCGGTGATAAGACCGCAGGAAATACCTGCAACCGGTGCCTTAATCGGAACGCCTGCTGCCATAAGAGAAAGAGTTGAGCCGCAGATTGAACCTTGTGATGTTGAGCCGTTTGATGAAAGAACTTCCGATACAACACGAATTGCATACGGGAACTCGTCAACAGACGGAAGAACAGGAACAAGTGCCTTTTCTGCCAATGCGCCGTGGCCGATTTCTCTTCTGCCCGGTCCTCTTGACGGCTTTGTTTCGCCGACAGAGTATGACGGGAAGTTGTAGTGGTGGATATATCTCTTTTCTGTTTGCTCGTCAAGTCCGTCAAGCTGCTGAGCATCGCTCATAGGACCGAGTGTTGTAACAGAAAGTACCTGTGTTTGTCCTCTTGTGAAAAGACCTGAGCCGTGTGCTCTTGCAAGGAGGTCAACCTCTGCGTTAAGCGGACGGATTTCGTCGATGCCTCTGCCGTCAACACGCTTGTGCTCGTCCTTGAGCCATGAACGAACAACATGCTTTTGAACAAGATACATAATCTCGTCAATCTTTGCCTCGTTGCCCTCAAACTGCTCGTCGAATTTTTCGTGAACAGCGGCATAGATAGGAAGAAGAGCCTCGTCACGAACAAGTTTATCGTCTGTATCAAGAGCTTTCTTGACATCTTCGATGCAGAACTCTTCGATTTGAGCCATAATCTCGGGGTCGGGATTTGATGACTCGTATTCAAATTTAGGCTTGCCGATTTCATCAACAATACCTTGGATAAATTTAACGATTTTTTTGTTTTCCTCATGACCTGCCATGATAGCGTCAAACATTGTATCGTCGTCGATTTCGTTACCGCCTGCCTCAATCATTGCTACAAGGTCTGCCGTTGATGCAACGGTGAGAACAAGGTCGCTCTTTGCTCTTTGCTCAAGAGTCGGGTTGATAACGATTTGACCGTCAACAAGTCCTACATTAACGCCTGAAATCGGTCCGTCCCACGGAATATCTGAAATTGCGATAGCCGCAGAAACACCGATCATAGCGGTGATTTCGGGTGAGCAGTCGGGGTCAACCGACATAACTGTTGCTACAACCGAGCAATCGTTTCTCAAATCCTTTGGGAACAAAGGACGGATAGGACGGTCGATGCAACGAGAAGTGAGGATTGCCTTTTCGGAAGCTCTGCCCTCTCTTCTTTGGAATGATCCGGGGATTTTACCTACCGAATACATTTTCTCTTCATAGTCAACGCTGAGAGGGAAAAAGTCAACGCCCTCTCTCGGCTTTGCCGATGCCGTTACTGTGCAAAGCACATTTGTTTCGCCGTAGCGAGCCATAACAGATGCATTTGCAAGGCCTGCCATTTTGCCGGTTTCAAGTGTAAGCTTTCTGCCTGCAAGTTCTGTTTCCCATACTTTAAAGTTCTTGAAAAACATTTTAAATTACCTCTTTCTTAATATTTTTATATCGAAGGAGGAGAATAGTAATAAGGTCAACCGACAATCGTTTATCGGCTCAGCTTACTACTATTGTCAACTCCTCCTCGGGATACCTTAAAAATGTAAACAAGGCAGGTGATAGGAACATCACCTGCCGTATTTTAATTAGTCTTGAGCTTCGTTGTCAGCCAAGTTACGCTCGATAGTATTACGGATACCGAGCTTTGCGATAAGGTCACGATACTCGTGAACATCGTTTTTGTAGATGTAAGCAAGAAGGTTTCTTCTGTGACCTACCATCTTAAGAAGACCGCGGCGTGAGTGGTGGTCCTTCTTATGAACCTTAAGGTGCTCTGTAAGCTCGTTGATTCTCTTTGTGAGAACTGCAACCTGTACCTGTGCAGAACCTGTGTCACCCTCGTGAACGGCATATTCTTTGATTATTGCTTGTTTTTCTTCTTTTGTCATTTTGACTCACCTCATTAAAATATTTGCATTGCGAAAAACACAGTAGCGGGATAGGTGACTCCCAAAAGGGCATACCCCCGTAACCGAGTAATCCGTCACAGCGAAAAGATTATAGCATATTAACAAGGATTTGTAAAGGTTTATTTTTAAAGGTTATATTTTATCCGAAAACAAACAAATAAATGCGAATGTCGAGCTTTGAAAAAAGTTTGAATAGTAAACTTTTTTACTAATTCCGTTAGTAAACTTATTTACTACATATAATTGTAGCGGAGGGTTTATTATGGAATATGTTAAGAGAATTCGCGACTTGAGGGAAGACAACGACAAGACACAGCTTGAAATAGCGCAAATGCTTGAAACATCGCAAACAATGTATGCAAGATATGAGCGCGGAGCAAACGAACTGCCAATAAGGCACCTTTTAGCGCTTGCGGACTATTACAATGTATCAACAGATTACATATTGGGGAGAACAGACAACCCTACTTTTAATTGAAATATAAAAATGCAAAAAAACATTGACTTTTTATATTATTCTGTTATAATAATTAAGCCGCATATTATGGGCAGTGAAGTTGCGCACCGCGCACGCCTATCGTAGCGAGACTTATGAAGGAGATAATATACTTATGTACGCAGTTATCGTAACAGGCGGAAAGCAGTACAAAGTTGCCGAAGGCGATGTTCTTTACATCGAAAAGCTCGGTGTTGACGCTGACAGCGAAGTAACATTTGACAATGTTCTTGCAGTAAGCACAGACAAGGGCTTCAAGGCAGGCAAAGACGCTGCAAAGGCTACCGTTAACGCAAAGGTTCTTAAGAACGGCAAGGGCAAGAAAATCACAGTATTTACTTACAAGCCAAAGAAGAACGAAAAGCGCAAGATGGGTCACCGTCAACCATACACAAAGGTTGAGATTACAAAGATCAACGCATAATGATTAAAATCAATTTTACAAAATGTGACGATTTAATAACAGGGTTTGAATGTAAAGGTCACTCAAACAGTGCACCGTCGGGCGAGGACATTGTTTGTGCGTTTGTATCAAGCGCATGCTTTATGACCGCAAACACAGTCACCGAAATTTTAAACCTCAATGCCGACGCCGCCGCGACAGACGGATATATGCGGCTTGAAATTAAAGAGTCACCGTCCAAAGCTCAGGATATATTAAACGGTTTAATCTTGCATTTAACCGAGCTTGAAAAAGATTATCCTGACAATATCAAAGTGAACATATCGGAGGTGTAATAATGCTTAAGTTAGATTTACAACTTTTCGCTCACAAGAAAGGTATGGGTTCTACAAAGAACGGCCGTGATTCAGAATCAAAGCGTCTTGGCGCAAAGAGAGCTGACGGTCAATTCGTTCTTGCAGGCAACATCCTTTATCGCCAAAGAGGAACTCACATTCATCCGGGCAACAATGTTGGTATCGGTTCTGACGATACACTTTATGCTCTCATCGACGGAACTGTTAAGTTCGAGAAGATGGGCAAGGATAGAAAAAAGGTTTCTGTTTACCCTGTTGAGCAATAATTTCAGTATTATTAAAAGCACAGTGCATGGCACTGTGCTTTTTTGTTTATATAAATATCAATTAACATAATATTTTGCCTGCGCGTTCCAAAGTTCAAAATACTTTTCGCCTGCTGCCAAAAGTTCCCGATGCGTGCCGCTTTCAACAAGCCTTGACTTGTCAAACACGGCGATTTTATCGCAGAACACACAGCTTGAAAGCCTGTGCGAAATATAAATTGCGGTTTTGCTTTGAACAAACGAGTTGAAACGGGTATAAATCTCGTTTTCGGCAATCGGGTCGAGTGCGGCTGTCGGCTCGTCAAGAATAACAACGGGCGCGTCCTTATAAAGTGCCCTCGCAAGCGCAAGCTTTTGTGCCTCTCCGCCGGAGATTTCAACGCCGTTTTCGTCCAAATCCTTATAAAGATATGTGTTTTCCTTATTCGGCAGTCGCTCTGCCCTGTCTTTGATATTTGCGTTTTCAAGACAGGAATAAAATCTGTCACTCTCAAAATCGGAATTTGCACAAATGTTATCCTTAAGCGAAACGGAGAACATTTTGAAATCCTGAAAAACTACGGAATAGAGATTTATAATACTGTCCTTTGTGTATTCCTTAATGTTAGCACCGTTGAGCAAAATTTCGCCGTCGGTCACATCGTAAAGGCGGCACATCAGCTTGATAAATGTTGTTTTGCCGCTTCCGTTTCTGCCGACTACGGCTAAATGCTCGCCGTTTTTAATTTTGAGATTAACATTTTGGAGAGCGTAATTTTCCGCACCCGGATACTTAAACGAAACATCCTTAAACTCAACCTCAAAACCGTCCGACAAGCCAAGCACCTTGTCACCGTAGGTCATTTCGTCCTCGGTATTTACAATTTCGAAGTAATAATTGACCAGCGGCACCATTTCTGCGGTTTTGCCGAAGGTGACAGCCATTTTCATTATGCCGCCGATTATCTGCATAAATGCGCCGCAATAAAGCACGAGCGAGCCGATACCGAACAAACCGTACAAGCCCTTAACACCGATAAACAGATAAATACCGAAACCGACAAGCGCGCCCAAAATTGCAACAAACGAGCTTTGCTTTGCCGTGTTCATCGAGGCTTTTTTCAAAATCCGTTCGCCGTCGGTAAGCAGTCTGTCCGTGGCGGTGTGCTTGATTAAATCCTGCTCCTTATAAATGCGGATTTCTTTACCCGTATTATAATCGGAGAACATATTGAGAAAATAGTAAAAAATTCGATCAAGTCGCGAATACTCGTCGCTCGCCTTAAACCAAGCCTTGTTCATTCTGACGGCTACAACAAGGATAATGACAGCCATAACGGCGATTGCGCCGAAAATCGTGAGCAAAAACGCAGGGCGTTCAAAAAACGAGTCACCCGTTTTCTTAAACCCGATTTTGAACAGCGGAGCGATAATGACGATTGATATAATCAGCGTCAATGCACCCGAAATAAAATCGCGCATCATCCAAGTGAGTTGAACAAACGAGGAAAAAACTCTGTCCTGCGCCTCGGAATGTTTGTGCACAAGCTCCTTGAACTCACTGCTTTCGAGTTTTTGATACTCGATGCCGAATAACCTTGACGAAATTCGCTGAAGCTCCTTGTTATACATCAGCGAGCGATAGACAAACTGCATATCGCCGAGATAATAATTGATGAAAAACAGCACCGCATTTATACCGACAGCCAAGCCGATATAAAGCGCAAGGCTTTTCATACCTGCGCCGCCCTCAAGCAAATCTATGATTTTTGATGTAAACCAAATGTTGACAAACGGCATAACAGCAGTAACAAACGCAACGGTAACAGCGGTGGGGATAAGTCGCTTTTCGAGGCGGTGCATTTCACGAAACGCCGCAAAAACCGTTTTTATATTTTTCATTCGGCATCGCCTCCGTTCTCCTTATAATAGTAGCTTTGGACTTGGTACATTCTGTAATACAAGCCTTTGAGCGCCATAAGCTCATCGTGTGTGCCGCTTTCGGCAATTTTGCCGTCCTTGATAAACAAAATTCTGTCGCAAAAGCGAGTGGAAGAAAGACGGTGAGAAATGAAGAACGATATTTTGCCGCTCGTCATTTCGTTATATTTTAGATACAGCTCATTCTCTGCGATTGGGTCAAGCGCGGCAGTCGGCTCGTCAAGAATCAAAACGGGCGCATTTTTGTATATCGCCTTTGCAAGAAGCAATTTTTGCTTTTCGCCGCCCGAGAAATCGACCGCGTTTTTGTAAACATCCTTTATCATATACGATTTTTCTTTGTCGGGCAGAGTGTTTATCTTGTCCGATATTCCTGCCTTTTCAAATGCGGCAAAGAGCTTTTCTTTATCATAATTTAAAGTCGTGCAAACATTTTCGGAAATCGTCATCGGCATAAAATAATAATCCTGAAAAACTGCCGAAAAAAGGTTAAAATAACTGTCGCTTGAAAAGTCGCGGTTGTTTTTTTCGTTAATCAAAATCTCGCCCGAAGTGGGATAATATAAGCCGCAAAGCAACTTAACCGCGGTGGTTTTGCCTGCTCCGTTTTCGCCGACAATGGCTATATTTTCACCCTTGCCCACCTTAAAGGACATATCATTAATCGTACTCTTTTCAGCCGACGGATAGGTAAATGAAACATTCTTAAATTCGATTGAATCAACGCTGTCAAAATTCACATTGGGCTTATTCTCGCCCTCGTCCGTGCTTTCGACAAATTCACGAAACGCGGCGCAATCGTTACAGCAACGCTCGAGATTTGAATACTGATACACGGCGTTTAATATCCAATTTGAAAAGCCGGTTATAATACCGAAATAGAAAATAAAATCGGAAACAGAGAGCTTTCCCCTGCACACAAGATATGTAAGATAAGCATAGGCGACAAGCTCACGCAAAAGATTAAGCAATGCCCTTGTGCCGCCGACCTTAAGATTTTGGCGCATAAATTTTTGATTAATCGCCTCTAATTCATAAATTATTTTCGCAACTGCGGACATAAAATAATCGGTAAATCCATATAGTCTGATGTCCTTTGCGGCGGAAAAATCACGGCACAAATTATAGTAATAATCAAATTTGACAAATATTTTACTTCGCTCGTCCTTTGTTTTCTTTTCCCTGCCGTTTAAAAATTTGAGAAGAAAAAACTCACAAACGCATGTGGCAAGAATAATCAAAATCATTATAATATTGACTTTATAAATCAGCGCAAGCGAGGTTATAACACCAACAATGCTGACGCAAAATTGGTTACTTGAGTCGAGAAAATCTGACGAACCGGAATAATAACTGCGATAAAATTCCATTGCCCTTTTATTCTTTTCTCTGCCGCTCGGGCTTTCGATATTTGTATAATCGGTGTTGAGATTTTTTTCAAACGCAAGCACAGCATAGCGCATACGGATAATACGCGCACTGCCGTTTAACAATTCCTGCATAAACGGCGCAAGCCAAGTGGTCAGTACAACAAGCACACTCAAAAGGCCTACAACGAGCGTAAGCCTGGCGACAGTCGCGCCCTCGTTAATACAATCAATCATCGCCTTTGGTATATAAGCTGTTACAATCGGCTGAAACACAAGTGCCGGAACGCGGATAAGAAAGTAAATCAGGCTTTTCTTATCCCACGCGGTCCAATTTTTCAGCATATATTTTATGTTTTCTTTCATTGCTCCTCCTCGAGTCATAAAAACAAAAAATCGCCCCTGCATAAGCCTATGCAAGAGCTTTACTACTGTGTTCGGAACGGGAACAGGTTTCTCTTTTTTATCAGCAGCGACTGATTATATTTTTATTTTACATTATCAAAGCGCAAATGTCAACAATAATTTGGGATATATCCCACACGATATATCCCAAATTCATTTACAATTTAACTATCACAAGCAAAAAGGCGGTAGTTATGAAAATTAAAGAAGCAGTTGCGCAACGCATCATAAACCTCTGCAAGGAGAGAAATATAGCGGTCAATGCGCTCGGGAATTTAAGCGGAATAAATCCGTCAACGATTTACAGTATGCTCAACACAAAGAGCAAAAATCCGGGCGTAGTATCATTGCAAAAAATCTGTGACGGTCTTGAAATTTCAATTCGTGATTTTTTCAACGATGATTTGTTTGACAATATTGAGCAGGAAATTATTTAGAAAATCAAAAAATCCCCTCAATGTGAGGGGATTTTGTTTCTTATATAACCGATATTAGTCAGAAATGTAAGGCATAAGAGCAAGATGACGAGCTCTCTTGATTGCAGTTGTGAGTTCTCTCTGGTGCTTTGCGCAAGTACCTGTTACACGACGAGGAAGGATTTTTGATCTCTCTGAAACAAACTTTCTGAGCTTTGCAACATCCTTGTAGTCGATTTCGTTTGAACTGTCAACGCAAAACTGACAAACTTTTCTGCGGCCTTTTCTTTGACCTTTGTTATTGTATGCCATGGTTTTTCCTCCTTTGCGAGTTTCTTAGAATGGTAAATCGTCGTCATCATCGACGATTTCTTCAAAATCACTGTTATCTGCGCTTGCATAGCTTGGAGCAGGCTGAGCGAATGCGGGGTTAGCCGCGCCTGTTGTGCCGCTCTCCGACTTGCTACCACAGAATGAAACATTGTTTGCAACAACTTCAACTTGTTTTCTGTTGTTGCCGTTCTTATCTGTATAGCTGCTTGTTTGGATTGAACCCTCAACAGCTATCATTGAGCCTTTGTGGAAATATCTGCTGATAAATTCCGCAGTTTGGCGCCATGCAACACAATCAATAAAATCTGCCTGTCTGTCTTGACCGGAGCGTTGATAATTTCTGTCGCACGCAACCTGAAAACGAAGAACAGATACACCGCTCGGTGTTGTTCTCAATTCCGGCTCGTATGTGAGTCTTCCCATAAGGGCTACCATATTAATCATAATTGATAACCTCCTTACTCACCTTTAGCAACGATGAGTGAACGGAGAACGCCGTCTGTAATGTTGATTACACGGTCGAGCTCTGCCGGGAATTTTTCATCGCTTGAGAAATTGATAAGAACATAGTATCCCTCTGCTTCGTAGTTGATAGGATAAGCAAGCTTTCTCTTGCCCCATTCCTCTACTTCGCCGAGAGTGCCATTCTTAGAAATAAGGTCAGTGAACTTTGTTTTCAAAGCGTTTACTGCCTCTTCACCCTTTGAGAGTGAGTAAACCATAACGATTTCATAATTCTTTAATGCCATTCTTCAGCACCTCCTTCTGGACATTTGGCGTGATTTCTCCTCACGCAAGGATTTGTTAGTTACATAACTAAGCCTTGATATTATAACAGCAAAGCACAATAATGTCAAGACTTATTATTCTTTAACCGTTTGGATAGATATTTTTTCTTCTTTCTGCGAGCGTTGTTTTGCTTGACAGCCTCGCTCCACAGGCTCGGATTAAACAATATCAAAAGTGGAAAAATCTCAAGCCTGCCGGCGAGCATATCAAAAACAAGAACAATTTTTGAAAAGTCATTGAAAAGACCGAAATTTTCAGACGGTCCGACAAGTTCAAGTCCCGGACCGATGTTGTTGATTGTTGCCGCAACGGCGGTGAAATTCGTAGTTAAATCGTTGCCCTCAAATGAGATGCAAAGCACCGACGTGAAGAAAACAAGAAAAAATGTGATGAAATAAACATTTGTGCTTTTGAGAACATCCCGTTCAACAACCTTGCCGTCCATTTTAACCGAGTTGATGCTTTTCGGGTGAGAATACGATTTAAACTCTTTGAAAACACTTTTGATTGCAAGAATAAAGCGCGAAACCTTGATTCCGCCGCCGGTACTTCCTGCGCATGCGCCGATGAACATAAGCACAACAAGCACTGTTTTTGAAGTGCTTGACCATGTATTGAAATCCGCCGTTGAAAATCCCGTTGTCGTAATAATCGACGCAACCTGGAATGACGCCTTGCACAACGCCTCGCTGACGGTGTTATAAAGATGAATTGTGTTTGAAAAAACCAATCCGATTGACACTATTATAATTGCCGCATAACCTTTGACTTCTTCAAGCGAAAAAGCCTTTTTAAACTGTCTGAAAAGCAAGAGATAATACGCGTTGAAATTGACGCCGAACAATATCATAAATATTGTAACAACCCATTGAATATATGGCGAAAACGAAGCAAAGCTGTCATTTCTAAAGCCGAATCCGCCTGTGCCTGCCGTACCGAACGCCGTTAAAACAGAGTCGAGAAAATGCATTTTGCCGCAAAGCAAAAATACAATTTCAATAAGCGTCATAGTAAAATAAATAACATAGAGCAATGCGGCGGTTTTTCTGATTTTCGGCACAATTTTGCTGACCGAGGGACCGGGGCTTTCGGCTCTCATAAGGTTCATATTTGAGCCGCCGCTGAGCGGAATCATTGCCAAAATAAACACAAGAACGCCCATGCCGCCTATCCAGTGCGTAAAACTTCGCCAAAACAGCGTACAGTTTGCAAGCGATTCAACATCGCTGAGAATGCTTGCACCCGTTGTTGTAAAGCCCGAAACGGTTTCAAAAAGTGCATCGACAAAATGCGGGATTTCACCCGTGAGGACAAACGGAATTGCGCCGAAAACACTGAGCACAATCCAGCTTAATGCGGTTGCGACACAGCCTTCTTTTAAATAAAACACATTGCTTTTCGGCTTTTTCAGCGACATTGCGCCGCCGAGCACAAGACAAATTGCAGAGCTTGCAAGATAAGCATAACCCTCCTGCTCGTTATAATAAAGAGCAACTATGCACGGAAGCAACAACAAAAGTGCCTCCAGGGTCAAAACATACCCCACAACTCTCCTGATAACAGAACCATTCATACAAAAATACTAACCTTAATCTAAAATTTCGCCAATGTCAACCATGCCGACAATTTTTGTAACAATCATAACAGTATCGCCGGGTTTGATGCAATCCTGACCGGACGGAATGATGATTTTGCCGTGGCGGTTGATAAATGAAATGAGAACATTTTTTTTGATATTCAGCTCGCTGAGTGGCTTGTTTGTGACCTTTGAATCCTTGTCAATTTTGAACTCAATCGCCTCAACACGCTGATTAAACATATGATAAAGCGTTTCGATATTACTGCCCCTTGATGCGCTTTTTGCGCGAACATAAGCAATAATCGCCTCCGCAGTTATATATCGCGGATAAATTACACTGCCCAAGTCGAGTCTGTCGATAACATCGTTGAATGTAAGACGGTTGATTTTTGTTACAACCTTTGTGCTTTCGTGCGAAACATGGTTTGCATAAAGTGTGAGCAAAATGTTTTCCTCATCGCTGCCGGTAAGAGGTACGAAAGACTCCGTAGCGTCTATTCCCTCCTCCTTAAGCAAATCCTCGTCTGTTCCGTCGCCGTTGATTATAACTGCCTTTGGCAAAAGATTTGTAAGTTCCTCGCACCTTGCGCGGTCCTTTTCGATAATTTTTACATCAACGCCTGCCGCAAGCAAATTTCGGCTGAGATAGTATGCCGAGTCACCGCCGCCGACAATCATAGTGTTTTTAACGCTGTTTGTTTTAAGTCCGATTGATTTGAAAAACGACCTTGCGTACTTTCGCGGAGCAACAAACGAAACAATGTCGCCCGCCTTAATTTCGGTATTGCCCGATGGAATAGAAATTTGGTTGTGTCGCTCAACTCCGCAAAGCAAAACATTTTCGGTGCGTGCGCCGATTTGCGCAACGGTCATTCCGGCAATCATATTGTTTGCCGGCACACGGAATTTTACAAGGTCAACCCTGCCGTTTGAGAATGTGTTGACTTCAAGCGCATTCGGGAGCGACAAAATTCTCGCTATCTCGCGCGATGCCTCCTGCTCGGGGTTGATAATCATAACAAGGCCGAGCTTTTCCTGCAAATATGCAATTTCGAGAGAGTAGTCGGGGTCGCGCACTCTTGCGATTGCGGCGCATTCGCTCACCCTGCGTGCAACAGTACAACAAAGCAAATTCAGCTCGTCGCTCGCCGTAACCGCGATGATAAGGTCGGCTGTTTTGATTCCTGCATCGATTTGAGTTGTGAAGCTTGCGCCGTTTCCGACAACGCCCATAATATCATACAAATTTGTTAGCTCGGTGACAACATCGCGGTCCTTGTCAACAATTGTAATGTCATGACCCTCTGCACTCAACTGCTCAACAAGTGTTGTACCTACCCTGCCACAGCCAACAATAATTATACTAAGTCCCTTTGCTTTATTTTTGCCTAACATAAGCAATCCTCTTCGTTGTTTTTTGCCGCGCACTTTGCGTGCCGACACTCATTATAAATATATCACTGTTAATTTAAAAATACAAGTGGGAAATATAATTTGTTTTTAATATTGAATAATAAGGGCATAGCCTACTCCCCGAGGAGAAGGCGTTGTTACAATTCTAACCAATTTCACACAACAAAAAACCTCCTCAAACGAGGAGGTAATGTTTTTTATTTTTGCAATTTGCTGTTTAAATAATTTTGGAGTTCCTCAAGGCGGGATTTGTCGAGTGCCTTGGTGTCTTTAAGCGGATTGTCGATTTTTAAATTTTCGTATTTGAAAAATCCCATCGTGTGAAAAGCGAGAAGCTCGTATTTTTCAAACTTGAATTGAGCGACAAATTCGGCATATTTGTCCATATCCGCCTCGGTATCGTTTATGCCTGGCACAACAACCGTACGAAGCCACATTCTTTTATTGATTGAGGTGCAATATTTGCCAATTTCGACAAACCTGTCAAAATCGCCCTTGGTGTATTTTTCGTAATCCCGAGGGTTGTAAAATTTGATGTCGAGAATCACCATATCGGCATTGTCGATAGCGGTTTTAACCTCGTCTGTCAAAGCGACAGAACCGGAGGTGTCGAGACAGTAGCCGATGCCCTCTGCGGCAATCATCGGATAAACCTCGTTAATGAATTTTGCATTGAGCAAAGGCTCGCCACCCGAAAATGTAACGCCGCCGCCTTTTTTGAAATAAGGCTTGTAGCGAATTATTTTTTTATAAATCTGCTCTGCGGTGTAATTATTGTCGGATTTAAACCAAGTGTCGGGGTTGTGGCAATAAGCACAACGAAGCGGACAGCCGGTGAAAAAAATATCGTAGCGAATGCCTACGCCGTCAAGTGCAGCAAGCGACTCGAACGAATGTATATTAGCCATAAAATCATCTCTTTCATTAAACTCAATGATATTGTACTATCATTGCCTGAAAATATCAAGAGGATTATTTTTTCGGTTAATATTTTCAGAAAATCGAAGCGATTTATCCGCATTATCGCTCTGTTTATTGCCGAGGACGTGAGATAAATTGCGTTTTCTTGCGAGTGGGTGCCGTACAAAGGTACTGCCCCCGAGCAAAAAACGCAAAGCAAAGCGGTTTATGCACATTATCGGCAATAAAAAAAGGCACGGATTGCTCCGTGCCCCTTTTATTATTTAGTCGTCGTCACCGTTACCGAACGGTCTGCTGATTTCTTGATTTGTTGAAGTTGTAACAACATCTTCTACTGTGAATTCAGCAACTGTGAGTTCCGGCTTTGTGTATAACTCTTTCATTAAGATAACCTCCACTGTTAGATTTTAATAATTGGTCGCCCCTGAGGGGAGCCTGCGCCTTGCGGTGCAGGCATTTGCGATAATTAATAATTGAATTCGCTGATTGTTGAGTAAACAGTTGTAACTGAATTATCGTCAGCCATGCTCTTAACTGTTACATAAGCAACAGCAGTAGCAGCGGCATCCTTATTCTTAACACCGTAAACAAGGCCGAAATCATTAACAGTGTCCTTATTTGTAGGAACAGAGATTGACTTAACTTTAGCGCCTGTTGCAGCGATTGTTGTGCCAACCTTTTCAAGAGTCAACTCATCCTGAGTAGCGCCCTTACCATATACGAAACCACGGTCGATTACTGTGTAGCCAGCCGGGATGTATGATGAAGCAAGGAATGATACACGGTATGAGCCTGCTGTTGCAGGAGCAGCACTTACGATTGCAGTCATAGGTTTGTCAGTTACAGCATCTGTTACAGGTGTGATTGTTACATCAGAACCAACATAGAATGTGTAAGATGAGCCAACTGCAACTGTTGTGCCGTCGATAGCCCAAGCCTTTGCGTTGTCAGCAGATACAGTAACTTCTGTATCATAAGCGATGTCAGCAAATGTGCCAGCCTTTGTCTCGCCGTTAACAGTGATGTTAGCGCCCTGAGCGTTTACTGTGTAGCTGTTGCCACGAGTCTTGTAGCTTGAAGTGATTGTAGCAGATGCATCAAGAGCCTTGATTGCGTCATCTGTCTTGCTCCAGCCTACGAATGTGTAGCCAGGATATTCAGCAGGTGTAGGAATAGCCTTAGCCATTTCTGCCTGGAAGTCAGCAGCTGTCATATTTGTGTATGAAGCTGTTACATTGTTGTACATATCAAGGAATACAACAGTGATTGTTGACTTCTGCTCCTCCTGGAAGATAGGAGTTACAGTAATATCCTTATACATTGTGAGCTCAAGAGTATTAGCAGTAGAAACAACTTTGCCGTCGATTTCCCAACCTGCGAATACTGCGCCTTCGATAGGCGATGCCTTAAGAGTAACAGTTGAGTTCTTGCCAGCCCATGTAGCCTTGTCGAAATCATAGCCTTCAACGCTACCATATGAGCTGTACTTGCCGTTTACAGTGAGCTTAACGCCGTCAAGCTTAGCTGTATAGTCATCCTTCTTGGTGTGAGATGGATCGTTTTCACAAACATATTCTGTGTAACCCTCTGACTCGTAAGTAGGAGCTACAACCTTAGTTGCTTTCCACTTGTGACCGAGAGCAGGAGTTGTCTTGTGAGTTGTCGACATTACTTCGCCGCACTTTGAGCATCTTACAACTTCGTCATAAGAACCTTCTGCTTCACATGTTGCAGGAACTTCGTTTTCCTTAACTGCAGCTGCAGGAGTGTGAACATGAGTGAGTTGCGGAATTTCTTCTGTTTGTGTATCGTCACCGCGAACACAATCACGGTGCTTAGAACCTGCTGCATCTTCTGTAGCCGGTGTATCAATTACCCATTCGCCATACTTGTGACCGAGAGCGTCTTTGTAAGTGTCCTTGGTCTCTTCGCCGCAAACAGAGCACTTGTGCAATGTGTAGCCTTGAGCAGTACATGTAGGAGCAACTACTGTGTCAACAAATTTGTGACCTGGAGCCGGGATTGTCTTGTGAGTTCTCGACATTTCTTCGCCGCACTCTGTGCACTTGATTACCTCATCATATGAGCCGTCAGTTGTGCAAGTAGCGGGAACAACATTCTCTTGTGTAGGCTCGCCTGCAGTGTGAGTATGCTCTGCAGCACCGAGTGATTCGCCGGTTTTAGCGTTGTAGCCCATGAAATAAACATGATACTTACCGGGTTGAGTATCAGTGAATTTATCATATGATGCCAATTCTTCATCAGTAGAAGTTTTCTTGCCAATAGATGCTGTAGAACCACCAGGGCAACCTTTAATACCTTCGTGAAGGCTAAATTTAATCGGATTTGATGCCGAAACTTCACCTGTTACAACAAAGATATAGGTAACAAGGATTGCATCATCTGCACAATCATAACCTGTTTCACCTGTCTTTGGATTTGTAACAGAGTCATCACCGCCATTGTCAAGATTATTATTGATCTTTGAAAAATCTTCATTTTCAACAGTGCCATCGCCAACAACATGAGAATACATATAGCCTCTGCTAAGATAATTAGCAGAACATTCTTCATTATTTACATTAGCATAATAATCAGTAGCGCTATTAATAACTGAAGTATCCGGTGTAATTAATGTTTTGGATTTCGCAGTATCAGCTTCATAATCTGCCTTTGTTCCAACTTTACCAGTTGCAGTAGCTGGTCTTGCACCTGATTTCCATACAAGTGCCGGAGTAATATTGGCAGAGTAATCCAAATACAATTCATATGCATAAAGTGTTGAAACATTATTCAACTTAACTGATACAGCGAAAGGCATGCCTTCTACATAATTGGTTTGACCTGTTAATTCGCCTGCATAATCATCAGCTGTAAGTCCATTGTAATCAAGGATACCCTGAACTTTGCTGTTTTCAAGATAAAGTCTTGAAAGTTCAAGACTACCTGTATCTTTATTTACGCTGCCTTCGTAATCAAGTGGAGCACCATGAACACCGGAATAGAGTGAGTATGATGGGTTCTTTTGAGCAAAGTCAGTAGATGTAATGCCCCCTGAATTGAAACCTGTATCTTCAACAAAAGTGTTAAACTGCAATGTGAAGTTTGGCTTCCAATCATCTGGTGATGCAAGCGCAGTAAATGGTACGGAGAATGTAACCATAAGCACTGCAAGAAGACATGCAACTACTTTTTTAAATGATTTTCTCACTTAAAAATTCCTCCATTAATAATTAAATAATACGATTATCATCTTATAATGCAATTTCTGCATATTCAATAGTATGATTAAGGAATATCAAAAACTGACCTTTGTCATATGTGTTAATTTGACCATTCGGAATTAAATCGCAATAAACATTGTAATCACCATTTAATGAGGAAAGGAAAAATCCTTTATCATATATATTGATGTCACCATTCTTGACATAATCACAAATACAAATCGGAACAGCGGAAACGGTGATTAAGCCGTTTGAATCTGCCTTATCGGCTGAAACGACAAGCGTTGCAGTACGGTCGACAGTTGTTGAGCCGCTGAAGGTGACGGTATATGTGCCCTCCGGCAAAGCGGAAAGGGTGTAGTAGCCCTGAGAGTCGGATGTTGCAGTGACAGTTTTGTCGCCCACTGCAACGGAGGCAGTGATACCGACAATTCCGTGGTCGCCTTCAGTACCGTCAAGATTTGTGGCTATTGTGATTTGACCTTTAACATCGTATGTTTTTACGCTAATATCCGGCGACATATCGTGTGTGATATTTGGATAATATTTTCTGTCGCTCGGAGCCTGAACATCTGCGCTTTCGACACAGGTGTATGCGCTGTCATAGCCGTCGCCGAGATCGGCGCCGATATATGTGCGCTCAGGGTCGGTATTGAGAGAAAAATAATTCGCAAAATCGCCCGGAGTATTAACTGTTATATTAAGTGACACCATTGTTTCGCCATCTGCAATATCAACGGCTGTAATAACGGAATCGCTGTTGTATGCGGCAACAACGGCGTCGAATTCATTATCATTTTCTTTTTTTATTATGTCACGAAATAGAGCCGACTTAGATTGTGCTATCGTTTTGCACGAATTGACGGTGACCGCATCGGTATATGTTGCAGATATCTGCAAAACCGAAACGGTTTTCATTCCATATAGATTTAGGTTGACGGTGTATTCACCCGCAAGGAGCGAATTGCCGTCGGCTGCATTGCCGTCAGAATCGAGAAATGATGCTTTCCAAACCGGATTCTCCGTGCCGAGCGTTCCTTTTTCAGCAAATACAGAAATTTGCGGAACAGCGGCAAGGAGTACCACTATGCATGCGAGTAGGATGGGTAATACTTTCTTTTTTAAAAAGTTCATAGTAAGACATAATAACCCACGGCATCTTATATTGAATTCAAAAAATTCGATGCCGTCCTCTCATTACTGTTTGGCTGCAATAATACGCATTGTCGCCGCCTCTGCGTTTCCATCAAGGTAGCGACGCCGCATATTATTGTAGCATAATAGATAAAAAGCAGGCTTAAATCTACAAAAATGTAAATACTTGAAAAAATAGATTCGGCAAAGTCGAAAACTGTTTCATTGATTCCGCTATTTGTTTGTGTTGTTTAAACCGATGTGTAAATATTCCGTTTCCATAAAATATTTACCGGCGGAGTATTCACAGCGAAATAACGGTAGGGCCAAATCGTCCGTATCAACTCGGCACAACACCTGCTTTTTACTAAAAGATTAGTTGCAAACGCAACGATTATTTATCAAGTGCTAATGGTGCATAAACAATATCCTGGTTCAAGAATGTTAAGAACTGTCCTTTATCATATGTGTTTACCGCACCATTAGGAATAAGGTCACAATATACATCATAATCGCCAGTAAGCGATGAAAGGAAGTAGCCTTTATCATATGTATTAATTTGACCATTCTTAACATAGTCACAGATATTGATTGGGATAACAGCATCGCTTACGCTTGCTGTACCCGAAAGAGTAACAGTTCTGTCAACAGTTGTGTCGCCGTAAACAACAAGCTTTGTTGTGCCTGCCGGAACATTAATAGTGAATGTACCGTCAGAAGCAGTGGTAGCAACGATTGACTTATCTGCTGTTGCAACATTAATACCTACAATGCCTTTATCGCCTTCAGTACCGTCAACATTTGTGGCAATTGTTACCTTACCAGAAACAGTGATGGTGTCAGACGGTTCAGGTTCAGCGCTCTTTGCAGTGAGAGCGTTTTCGGCATTTGCAAGATTACACTTAATTGTATAAATCTTTGAAACATTTGCAGTGCCTTCCTGAGCAACCTCGATTGCTTCAGCAAGAGCATTTACATAATTAGTCCATGATGCATCGCTGTAAACAACATCGCCTTCGTTGGTAAGAACTCCGCCAACATACTTGCCGTATTTAGCGCCCTTTGATGTCTTATTAGTTACAGTAGCAGTTGTGATAGCCCCTGTAGTGTCATCGCGGGTGATAGAAATGGTGAAGTCATCTTTGGTGAGGATGTCGCTGTCAACAAGGTTCTTGTTTTGAGCGTGATCATAGTTTTGAGTTGTAGCACAAGTGATTTCCTGCTCAAGCTTAGCGCCCTTATAGCCGCGGCTTTGAACATATCCCCTGTACTCATTATACATATCGAGAGCGGCTTTGATTTCGAGTGATGAATGCTCTGTCTTAGGCTCTTGTTCGTAAACAGGGTTGCCTGCAGCGTCGGTAATTTCCTTACCGTTTTCATCCTTAGCGATAATCTTATTGCCTTGTGCATCTTCCTTATCAACATAGTAGATAAGAGATTCTGCATCCTTAGCGATTTGTACCATCTTTTCATATGATGCAACATTGAAGTTAACACTGTTGAGACCCTTGCGTGATTGAACAACATCAATATATTTGCCCTCAGAGTCCTTATTGCCATCGATACGAGAAGCAATTGCAGTATTAACCTTTGATTTAAGCTGAATCATATTGTATGTGATATTATCAAGAGCTTTTTGATAGATACCACGGTTGTCAGTTGCAGTGGCAGCATCGTTAGGAACTGATACTGTAACTGTTTCAGCAAACTTGTAAGCCCAAGCATCCTTAGAGGTGCACTTCTTACCGTCTTTATCTCTGTAGACGAAGTTAACCTCTTTATAGAGTGCCTTGCCGTTTGAATCCTTCTTTTGAACGCCGGTCTCATAGAGATACGGATATGTTTCATTCAAAGTGCTGTCGACATATGTTGTAGTATCCCAAGCAGTCTCCGATGTAGGAGCATTTACATAGTGATACTTGTTGTCTTCATCACTCTTAGCAACTGAATATCCTGCTGCGTCCTGAGTAAGGTTAGAGCCGGTGAGCTCTGTTGCCGAATAAATCGGAATTGTGCAAGCCTTGTCGATATACCAGAAATCAGAGCCCTTTGTAGCGTCTGCCTGAAGAGCAGCCGGAAGAGCAGTGTCCTTAGAAACAGGTGTGTAAGCAACATCCTTATTAAGGTTTGATGTTGTTTCTGTTGTTTTAGGAACTACTTGAGTCTTGTTACCGAGTGTGGTTGCGTTTGCTGTTGTGATAGGTGTAGAAATGAGCTTAACAGAATCTGAAAGCGCATTCTGGAATGCATCATAAGTTGCAGAGTCGCCGTTTGAATCAGCGTCTGTAAAGTCACTTGATGCATAAGTAGCTGATGCCTTAAGTGCAGCGTTATACTGTGTATTAAGGGTTGTAGAAACAGAGTCATCGGCTACATACATATGAACAGTACCCCTGAGGTTCGGGTTGTTCGTAGTATAAAGGAATACCGGCATATCGAAGTCTTGAACATCCATATCGGTTGATCCGTCATACGCAAGGAACTGAACATTGGCAGATGACTTTTTAGTAATCTCTGTCTTAGACGTTGCAAAGTAGATACCTGCAATAGGAGTACCAAACGAAATTGAAAGCTTAGCGTCGCAGTCGAAAGCGCCTTGAAGAAGAAGTGTTGCAACAGAAGCAGTATCATTTTTACTTCCATTCGTTGAGTAATACGTTACCTGTGATGCTGCACTGTCTAAGTTAATCATTACAGAATTGTAAACATATGTCTTGTTGCCGTCAGCATCAGGAGCAGCTTCTTCTCTTTGAACACCGAATGCGTAGCCTGAAGCAAGGAATTCATCCATTGTCCAAGCAACATGGGCTCTTGTTGTGAAGCCGTCATTGTTCTTTTCAGGGAGAGCATTGATTTCCGTTGAAGTGTAACCGCCGTAAACGCCGGTTGCTTGCTTTTCGCCACGGTTCCAAGATTTACCGTTATCTGTTGAATAGTCATACAAGTTATAGTTAAGGATATTACCTGTTGACTTATCAACCGCAACATATGCAACTTTATCGTTAGCAGCCGAAGCAGTTGTAAGTGTATCGGCAACTTTTCCATCATTTACAGCATAATACTTAGTGCCGGATGAAAGATAGGTATACATACCATCAAATGCATATGTATTACCGCCAATAATAGAGCCAAAAGGACCCTTACTACCACTTGTATTAGTAACACGAATAACATTCTTAGTAAAGTTCTTTGAGCCTTTCAATTCTGACTTAGGAATAATGAATGCTTTCGGGAATGTAGCGTAGAGGTTATTACCTGTACCGCCTTTAGCAGATGTAAATGTATAATCATTGGATTGGTTTTCTCCCGATCCCTGATATGCAGTATTAAATGCACCCGAGTTGCTATAAACGGTTTGCTGCCAATCCTTATCCTCTGTCATATACAAGTATGCAGTAGCCGTGAGGTTTGTTGCATATGTGTTTTCAGGAGTGATAGCCGGCTTTGTTGAACCTGAAGTTTTGCCCTTGAAAATTGAGTAATTAACTTTAAATGTATAAAGTGCATTACCCTTCGGAGCAGCACCTGTGAGAGAAACTCTCAGTGTTTCATCAGGAGAAACAACTTTCTCATAAGAACCCAATGTAAGGTTTGATGAGGAACCGTTTGTTGATGCAATATCGATACTGTCGATATACATAAAGTATCTGTCGCTTTGATGAACATCACCGTTTGCGTCTCTGTAGAATCTGTTAAGACCCGATGCGTTATTAGTGATGTTGAGGCTGTTTTCACCGAAGGAAGAACCGCCGGTCAAGCCTGAAAGTGACGCATTCTTAACAACTGCAGTAGCAGCGCTCAAGTTATGGTCTGAAATACTCGGAACGAATGACGGGAGGAAGTTATTTACAGCCTCAACCGCGAACATTGCACCGGTCCAAGCACCCTTAGCGCCTGCATGTTTAGTATACGAATAAGTGTCTGTGCCACCGAAAATTTCAAAGATGTTGTAAATGAGAATACCGAGAACACCCGTCTCTTTACCGTCGGCAGTATCGTTAGATGCCGAATAGTAACCGAGAGTACTTGTTGTTACAAGTGAATCGAAAGGTGAATCCGACTTAGTATCTGCATAAGCATCCTTGTCATACCATGATGAATAGGGGATAACCTTATCATAATGCTGGCCTGAATATCTTCCGCCGAACAAAGCGTTAGCAAACGGAACAAGGAAGTCATCATAAACCATCTTATCTACGCCCTTTGCCGAAATCGGAGGAGCAGTAACAACTGTAAGGATTCTTTCAAGAAGATTTGTGATACCCTGCTTGCCTGAAGCGTGGGTGTCAGCGATATCAAGAATACCGTTTACAAGTTCATCCCAGATAAGAGATTTTGTTGATGCCTGACCTGCTTTGCTTGTGTCACCGTATTGGAGAGTACCAACAATGGGGAGAAGCTTGTTAACAACAGCGTCAAGATTTTGCCAAATTGTATTGTTGAGTGTAACCTGGCAGGAGCCGTCAGCGTTTACAACACCGAGAAGTGATGCAACAGCCTTGCCGTAAGAATCAGCCTTGCTGCCTGCTTTGTAACCGCAGTCCTTGAAGGTATCCTGTGAAGCATAGTAGCAAATAACCGAGTTGAGAATGTCAAGAAGGTCTGCCTCGCTTGTTACAGGAGCGGTATAAACATCCCATTCTTTCCAGTTATTGTTTGAATCCTTGTAGAGGCAAGGAACAATAGATTGGATAACATAGCTCAGAGCGTCACGTGCCATCGGAAGAACAGCGCTGTCAAAGAGTGAGCCGTTATTCTTTGCGACAATGTATCCGTTTGAATCATATGTATAGAGAACGGAGTAATCCTTGTCAGGAAGTACGAATGAAAGATATTCCTCAAGTGCAACTACTGCAACACCTTCGGCATCCTTACATGAATCCCATACTTCGTCATGAACAGGATCAAGCATATTGATGTTTTGGAGACAAGAGATAAGAAGAGGCATCATAGCATCCTCAAAATTGCTCTCGTTGAGGTTACCCGGCTCTTTAATAGAAACGCCGCTTGTCTTCATAGTCAAGCTGTTTTTCTTATAGAAGCCGTTAAGAAGGTTAGGATCTGTTGCGTTTGCAACATATTCAACCATATTCATTGTATTTGCTACAAGTGTTGTTGCAATTGTAGAAATACTGTCTGTAGGACCTGTCTCACCCATTGTAGGAACTTCAAGGTTTGTAACAGGCTTGTTATCCTTTGAGCCGTAGCCGATGTTGTCGCTGTTGATAAAGATAGTCTTTGTTACAGCAACAAGAGCATCGTTGAAGCCGGATACCATATTGTTATACTTTGAGAAAGCTGTCTCGAAGAATGAATCAATATCGGCTGTGCCTGTTTGTGTGAAGTAAAGGTTGATAGGACCTGTTTGCATATTGAAATATTTATCAGCAAGCGGGCTGTAACGAAGCTTTGCGAAGAGCTTTGTTGAATCAACATCTCTCCAGTTGCCCTTAGCATTGTCAACAACATTTCTGTCATAAGAAAGATTTGCCTTAACATCTGCAAGGAAAGCATCGGCAGAGCTATATTTGTAACCTGCATATGCAGATTCTGCCCAAGCTTTTACATTAGCAGCTGAATAGTTGGAAGTCCAGTCTGTGTAATTCCAACCGCCGTTTTCTGATTTTTGTTTCCAATAGAAGAAAAGATTATCAAAGTTCTTGAAGTCAGCATTATCGGTTTTAACATTGTCATCATTAACATGAACTGTGCCGAGAGTGTCTTTAAGAACTGTATACCAAGCAAGCTTCAAAGCTCTGAAAGCGAAAGAATAAAGAGTATCATTCTTTGCGATAGAAAGTTTTTCTTCCTGTCCGTCGCTGTTCATATCTTCGATTTTGCCGTCGCCGTTAAAGTCATACTGGAAAAGGTAAACATTCATTTTGTTGTTTTCCTTATCCATAAACTCGTCGGAGTAAACAAGTTTGCTGTCTTGGATTTTGCCATCCTTATATCTTGTATAAGAAGATTCAGGAATGGTTTCGCCCTTATCATTGGTATAATATGTATTATATGTTACTAATACACTTATCTTTTGAAGAAGCGATTTGCTTAAAGCTTTGAAAAGTACATCATCATAGTTCCAAGCATAAGTTCTTCCGCTTGCTTTTGTTGCTTTAAGGTCAGCATAATAAGCTGTTTTTTCCTCATCGGTAAACCAATCGGTATTTTTAATCATAACGTTAGCAACGATGTTATAAACAAGGTTGTACTGATAGCCGCTCCACATATCAAGTGTATCTTGGAGAAGAGCGTAAACGTTCTTTTTAAAAACGAAGGTTGTAAGAAGGGTACCGAGGTCAAATTTACCTTTAACGAACTGACCCAAAATGTTCTTGCCGCCAAGGTCGTTTGAGTTAACATACAACACTTTGGCAAGTGCAACAACAAGCTCTTTTGCGCTGTAGTTCTGACGGTATGATTTGCCACAGTCAGAAGTAACATATTTTCCCGAAGAAGCAGGAGTCAAGCTGGAAATCGGAGTAAGGTCGAGATTTTTAACATCGCCGCCTACGACATTACCGTACTGGCTGAGGATACCTTGAGCCTGTGTCACAAGGTCAAAAGCACCGTCAACGCTGTCAAGATAACCGTCAATTGTGATGGTAGCAACAACGGCGTTTACATTGAAGTAAACATGTGTTGAACCGAGAAGCGAAGTAGCTAAATCAGGCAAATACTTATCAGCGTAGTTAAGAAGTGCTTCTGCTGTTTGCTCGTCGGTGGTTTCTGCCCATGCCATAAAGTTAGCGGCAAGGTTATCGTCATAATAATCTTTATCGCTGTCTTTACTTGCGGCAAACGCATTTAAAGCACCGGTGAAGCAAGTTAATGCCATGAGAACCGAGAGGAACAAAGCCAAAAGCTTTTTAGCAAAAACTTTAGAGTATTTAGTTTCCACTTTTTAATTTTACCTCCATTAAATATTACGAATTGCACTATTAAGAACTGTATGCTGTCGCAATCTCTGACCCATTGCGACAAATTCGCAATAGACTGAGGAACAAGTGTGTTCACAAACAGTTGAACACAATAGCGCATATCACGCATATATATTAAAACATATCAAACCATCAAAAGTCAATTATTTTTTTACATAATTTGTTCACAAAATGGGCGAATGTATAGTCAAATTTGCCCAAAGGTTGCAAATTTCGCATTTTTCCGTCAAATTAACAGACGGATGTTGATTATCAGCTGATTAAAGTTTACAATTTGTTAATAATTATTTTACATTTTGTTTGCGGTTTTATTTTACACATTTTGAAATGAGTAAAATGTAATGTTGTTAGACTTTACAGCTGTTTAATTCGGTCAGCTTATTGCCTTTACAGCGTCCGTATGTTGTGTTTCGGCTGCGATTATCTTTTGATAAAAACAACATGTAGAAGCGTGTTATCAGTCAGTCGTTGCAAACAGCTTTTTCAATAAATTTTGCAAAGCGTTTATATTTTTTTTAGCAGCAGTTCAAAATTTCTCCGTATCTACAACCAAGCAAAGAATATCAGATGACATAATATGTTATTAATATTGTAATAATGAATATAACTGTAT
>ERZ1035032.394-NODE-394-length-36610-cov-29.425414_pt1 | contig 36610 bp, 29 predicted proteins | sample MGYA00520693_ERZ1035032 | MGnify/ENA primary metagenome ERZ1035032 (study PRJEB33766, sample SAMN09781740) | gut metagenome | biome: gut microbiome | host: Homo sapiens | place: Madagascar | study: EMG produced TPA metagenomics assembly of the PRJNA485056 data... | reverse complement strand
GAGTATAAATAAGTATGTAAATTGAAATTACGCCAATTGAAGGTAAAAATAATCTTCCGATACCTTTTGGTAGAGATAATACAAGTGCCCATAAAGCTTTTGCTCTATCTTTATCAAATACAAAAATTTTTCGAGATAATGAAATCGTTTTTTTTGCCATATAAAGCCATGCCGCCATAAATCCGCTTAGCATTACAAATATTGTAATGATTGCAAGGATTAATTTTGGTGTTGTATCAATCGCCACAACCGCATATTTGTAGTACCAACTGAGTATTGATAAGAAGATAATAAGCGGTGTTGCTAAAATTATGCAATCATTTGTAGTTTTAAAGCTATTTTTGAATAATTGCAACATGACATTTCCTCATTTTATTGAGCAACTGAAATTTCAGTTTTTTGTTGTTTTTCTGATTCTATTTTACGTCTTCTTTTGCGTCTTCTCATTAAATCAACAAAAGCCTCAATTCTTGTGATATATCCGGCACGCCCTGTTTGTTCATCCATAATCAATGGAAGTATAGGAATATCACAGTTTTCTCTCATTGCAGGAAAAATATTTTGAGACATAATTTCAGGCATACAAGTAAATGGGCTGATGTGGATAATTCCGTCAATTCCGCGCTCATTTGCGTACGCAACATCAGAAACACATTCTAATGCATCCCCTCCAATATCTCTCATAAGATAAGGCTTGGCAAGTCTGTCTGCTCTTTGTAGGTGAGTTTCGCCTTTTCTAAAAACTTTAGGAATGATTGCATCTTTTAGGAAACTGCTTACTGTCAAACTTCTACGTACTTGAACTCCCATTCTGCCAAGTTCTTTTTCAATGTTTTGGTTTGAAAATTCGTCATTTACTACGTAAATTTCACCTGTAATATCAACATAAAGAACTTCTCTTTTAGAATCTATTTCTACTTTTGCCATTTCGGCTTTTATTTGTTTTTCAGCTTTTCTTAAACCTAAAACAGTGTCATTTTCATCAATGATTTTTAAACATTTCAAATAGTGCTTTTCAGCCTCTCCGGATTTTATTTCTCTTGCTCTATAGTATGAATGCATTGTTTCAAGTTTGTCCAAGATGAACACTTTCAAAATTGCAATAATAATTGCTCTTGTAAATAATACAGGATTATTCTTTCCGCTTGCAGATTTTAAAAAGTTGTACAAACCTTTGATTCCATCATACAACTGTAATTCTAAATATTTAGTTTCATATCCTAAATCCGTAAGAGCATTTTCTATACATTTGCCATATTCGCCTAACCTGCAACATCCAGGAGATGTAATCATTGCAACGTAGTCTGTTCCTCCTTCAATTGCCTCAATAAAGTTACCCAGAATAAGTTTATATGGCAGACAAATTGCTTCAGGCGCGTGTTTTGTACCCAACGAAAGTGCTTTTTTGCTTGTATATGGTTCAATGTAAGGCTCGCATCCGATAATTCTAAGGGCTGCAGCCCATGCGTAACTGATTGTTCCCATGTGTGGGAAAGATATTTTTCTTTTCTTTTGTTCTGTTTTATTTGTCATATTTATATTTCCTTAATGTATTTTAAATCAGGGTGTCTTGCTGCCGTAACTTCATCAATTTTTTTGACAGGAGTTGTATGCGGAGCAGACAAAATCTTTTCAGGATTCGTTTTTGATTCCTGTGCAATTAGAATCATAGTGTCCACAAATTCATCTAATATTTCTTTATTCTCAGATTCTGTCGGTTCAATCATTATAGCCTCATGAACGATAAGTGGGAAGTAGACTGTTGGAGGATGAGTATTTCCATCCATCAAAGCCTTAGCTATATTTAGAGTAGACACTCCGCTTTCATGTTTTTGACGTTCTCCGGACAATACAAATTCATGCATGCAAGGCTCATCATAAGGTAAGTCGTAATATTTTTTTAGTTTTTCTTTCAAATAATTTGCATTTAGTACAGCATTTTCTGATGCGTGTTTCAAGTTTTTGCCCATCATAAGTATATAAGCATAAGCTTTTACAAGAACTGAAAAATTCCCGCAAAAATCTTTAACGCTGCCAATAGAATGTTTTACATTATAATTTCTGAAATATTTCTTACCATCAAAATCTATAACAGGTGTAGGTAAAAAGTCTTTTAGCTTTTCTACAACTGCAACAGGCCCAGCTCCAGGACCGCCACCACCATGTGGTGTTGAAAAAGTCTTATGTAAGTTCAAGTGCACTACATCAAATCCCATAAGTTTTGGGTTTGTATATCCCATAATTGCATTGAAATTTGCGCCATCATAATACAACAATGAGCCATTTTCGTGCATGATTTTAGAAATTTCTTCAACTTGTTCTTCAAAAATTCCCAATGTATTCGGATTTGTCATCATAATTGCCGCAACATCTTTATCTAAAACGGCTTTTAAAGCATCAATATCAACTTGTCCTTTTTCGTTTGATTTTATTTCAATAATATCAAATCCGCTCATTCTAGCGCTTGCAGGGTTTGTTCCATGAGCAGAATCAGGAATTATAACTTTTGTTCTTTTTTCACCGATAGTATCAAAATACTTTTTGATAATCATCATGCCGGTCATTTCACCATGCGCACCTGCTGATGGTTGAAGTGTAATTGCATCCATTCCTGTAACTTTTAACAACGCATTTTGCAAGTTATACATAAGTTTTAGTGAGCCTTGTGCCATTTCATCAGGAGAATTTGGGTGAATGTTGAAACCATCAAGAGATGATAAAAATTCATTGACTTTTGGATTATATTTCATAGTACAAGACCCTAACGGATAAAATCCTTTTTCAATACAAAAATTAAGGTCTGACAATTCTTTATAATGTCTCATTACGTCAAGTTCGCTTAACTGTGGTAAACCTACCTCGTTCTTGCGCAAACAATCAGACGGAATAAAGTTGACATCAATGTTTTCGTCTGTTAAATTTATGCCGTCTATTCCATTTGTTTTTTCAAAAATTGTTTTCATTTTTTAAATTATCCCCTGTTTTGCCAAGTCTTTTTTTATTCTGTCTAATCCTGTTTGGATGATTCTTGAAATTCTCGATTGTGAAATATTAAATTCCTCTGCAATTTCTCTTAATTTCTTCTCCTTGAAAAATTTGTACTCAATGAGTTCTCTTTCTCTTGGTGGAAGTTTTTTCATTGATTCTAAAATTCCTTCTTTTAGTTCCGAAAACTCTATGCGTTCTTCAGGAGTTTTGTCGTTGGCTTTAATTTGGGTTGGTATCTCCGCATCTTGCAATTCATCGATTGAAAGAATGTTTTTATAAACATCTGCTCTCATTTCTGCATCGTTTGTTTCAGTGTCTTCATCAATTGCAGATGGTTTGTTTTTTAAAGTATACCATTTGTATCTTCTTCTTACTTCGTTTCTAATAGCCCATTTGATTGCTGTTGAAAGATACGTGCTGTTATATGTTTCAGGACTGTGATTTTTAAATAAAATATAAAGGGCATGAGTTCCAATGTTAATCAATTCAGGCAATTCAATAAGATGCGAGCGTGAAAACTTTTGATACTCAACTTTTGCTATGATTTCGATTAACTCTTTATATTCTTTTAGTTTAATATTTTCTTCAGCTGACATTACTATAACTAATCCTAATAAAATAAAAAAAATTATAATCTTTTACATCCCCATCATATCAGAAAAATTTGTATATGGCTAGCTAATGTAATTTTCCTTAACATATCTTATTTTCAATAAAAAGGAGGGTATATGAAAGTTCTATTTTGTACAGATGGGTCAAAAATAAGTTTTTCAGCGATTAGAAATTTTTCAAAATGGATGAGAGATATTACGGTAGATATTTTTTGTGCGGTGGATTGGACTTTTTTGCCTGATTCTGTTTCTGTTGAAGATAGTGAATTCGCTAATCAATGTTCAAACTCTGCTAATACAATTTTGGATTACTCTCAACGAATGTTGGAAGAATATGGTATCAGTGTTGGTCAAAAAATCAAGATTTGCGGTTCAACTGTTGATTCAATTTTGGAAATTTGTGATAAAGATATGTATGATTGTATAGTATTGGGTTCACATGGCAAAAAAGGTATAGAAAAATGGTTAGGTTCTGTATCACAAGAAATTGCGGCTGTAGCAAAGATTCCTGTTTATATTTCGAAAGATAAACAGGATAATAGTAAAGTTTTGTTTACGGTTGACTCATCTGATATAAGTGAAGATATTATTGCCAAAGGCTTTGATATGTTTGATTTTTCGGATAAACAAGTTTATTTGGCGACAGTTTACGAAATCCCTGATTATCTATTTTTAGAAGGTAATCTTGATTCAAATTGGATGTTAGAGGTTGGCAAAAAACAAGAAATTGCAGCAATGCTCTTGTTAAATAAATTTGAAAAAATGTTTGAAGACAAAGGTATAAAAGTTTTTCATAAAGAGATTTTAAACGGAGTTCCGGCAAAAGAACTTATCGACTACATCTCAAAAGAGGAAATTGACCTTACAGTTTGCGGTATCCGAGACAGAAAATATTTTGCAAGATTTTTGCTAAATTCTGTAAGTAAACGAATTTTAGAACACGCAAAATCTGATGTTTTAATTATCAGATAGATAAGGTGAAATTTTTATTCTGTCATCTTCTATTTTAGCCATAGCACCATAAGGTATTGTTGCCTTTGTGTCGCTATGGCTGATTGGATATCCGCCATAAATCGGTATATTATATTCATTTGCGATTGAATAAATTAAATCCTCAAAATATTTTTCATTGTCTAAGTCTAAAAAATCGCCAAGGATGATTCCTTTGATGTGTTTTTTTAATTTTTCAATGTTTAATAATTGAGTAAAATATCTGTCTATTTTATAGGCAGGTTCGTTTAAATCTTCAGTAAACAGTACAAAATCTTCATCCGGTATAAAATCAATACCGCAAAGAGATGTAAGAGTTGAAAGATTTCCGCCGATTAGTAATCCTTTTGCGTTGCCTGATTTATAAATTTTGGGATTGGTAGGTCTTATTTCCGAAATATTTTGGGTTAAAGTTTGGAAAAATTTGTTTTCTGTAAATGTGTTTGTTTTTTCAGATGAAAAATCACTTTGCGCCATTGGTGCTGAAAAGGTAATAAGTCCTGTTTTTTTGAAAATAATTGCACTTAGTGCTGTGATATCAGAGTATCCGCAAAATATTTTAGGGTTATTTTTGATTAAGTTGTAATCAAGTTTATTTATCAATCTTATTGCACCATAGCCCCCACGAGCACAAACTATCGCATTGATATTTTTATCCTTAAATGCGTTTTCAAGGTCATTCAGTCGTTCAGAATCTTCTCCTGCCAAATAGTTCTTTTGTTTTGTAATATTAGAACCTAATTTAACATTAAATCCTTTATTTTCAAAATATTGCTTAGCTTTTGATATCTTGGGTTCGTCAACTTCACCTGCTGGTGCGATTATACAAATTGTGTCACCTTGGTTTAATTTTTTTGGTTTAATTAAGTTCATAAATCACCCTATTTTATCTCTTCTTTGTTATAATTACTTTATCATGAATAAAAATTATATACCTTTGTACAGAAAGTACAGACCGCAAACTATAGAGCAGATTGTAGGGCAAGAGCATATTAAAAAAGCTTTAGCCAACGCTATTCAAATGGATAGAATTTCTCATGCTTACCTTTTTACCGGACCTCGAGGTACAGGTAAGACTTCTACTGCCAGAATTTTTGCAAAGTCGTTGAATTGTGAAAAAGGGCCGACAATTTCACCTTGTAATGAGTGCGAAAATTGCAAAAATATCACAAATTCTATTCCTATTGATGTTATAGAAATCGACGCTGCAAGTAATCGTTCTGTTAATGATGCAGATGAGATTATTCAAAAAGTTGCGTTAGCTCCTGTGCAAAGTCGTTATAAAATCTATATAATAGACGAAGTTCATATGTTGACCAATCAGGCTTTTAATGCCTTATTGAAAACATTGGAAGAACCACCGAAAAATGTTATTTTTATCTTGGCAACAACAGAAGTTCACAAAGTTTTGGATACAATCAAGAGTCGTTGTCAAAGATTTGATTTTAAACGTATTACAACGGATGATATTGCTAAACATTTAAGATTTATTTCCGATAACGAAGGGATAAATATCACTGACGAAGCTCTTTCTTATATTGCGCAAAATTCGGCAGGTGGTATGAGAGATAGTATTGCGCTTTTAGATCAATTAAGTGTTTTGAATTCCGCTGATACAGCTATCTCTGTGGATGATATAAATAATTTACTTGGCAGATTGTCATTTAATTCGTTGTCTAATTTGTTTGGTGCAATTGTTGATTCTGACCAAAACAAAGCTTTGGATGTTTTGAATGAAATTTATAATCAAGGAAATGAACCTGTTCAAGTTTTATCTAATATGCTTGAATATTTTAGAAATGCTTTAATCTTAAAATCTGTTGGAGATAATGTTTCAAATTCTGTTGTTCAGTTAAATGCCGAGCAAGTTAAATCTTTATCTGCGAAATTGCAAAATGTAGAAATACATCAACTTGTTTCGCTGATAGATAAGTGTGCATCATATATCAAAGAATTGAAATTGACTGCAAATCCAAAGTTATGGCTTGATGTTTCAATTTTAGATATGGCAAATTTGACAGAAAATACAAAATTGGAAGATTTGCAAAAACGCATATCAGTGCTTGAATCCGGTGGTGGTTCTCGTGTTGTAAATTCTTCTCCATACAATACCCCTCCATCTCCTGTTAAAAAAGCGGAAGTTATGCGTCCATCTATTAAACCAATAGAGCAAAATTCTGAGTCTATTCACCCTCAAAAAGAGGTATCACAGCCACAAAAGGTTGCACATACTGAGGATGAAGTTTTATCAGAACCTGTACCTATGTCAAAATCAGCACCTTCTGATTCTTTAAAGGGTTTGTGGGCAAAATTACTTGAAAATATTTCAAGTTTTCCTTCTCGTGCAATTTTGAAACAACAGGCTATTCCTGTAAAAATTACATCGGATGAGGTTATTATTTCAATAAAAAACCAAAGTTGGTTAAAACAATTTGGTCCGGAAGGCTCAAAACATGGTTTTATTGTAGATGCATCAAATGCTGTGTTTGGTAAAACTGTTTCAAAAGTTATTGTCCGAGCTCCGGAATCAGGTGATGAGGCAATCCGAAAAGAACAACAAGGTAGTACATCTGCAGATGATGACAAGCCTGCCCCTGCACAAACTCCTGTAAAAAAGTTTGTGCCAAAACCTCAACCAAAAAACGAGGAAATCCAAGAGGCGGTTGATACCTTAAATGTTCAGCAAGCTGCTCCATCGAAAAAGAAACATGCAACTGATTCTTATCACTCAGATGGAGTGAATATGGTTATGGATTTGTTTGAAGGTAAATTTATTGAGTAATTTTTATTAAAATATTTTCTAAATAGAAAACCCTGAGCGAAGAACTCAGGGTTTTCCATATTTATTTAGTGTTATTAGTTATAGATTTTTCTTGTTAAGTCTGCTTTACGTAATCTAAAGTTTTCAGGAGTAATTTCAAGCAACTCATCGTCTCCCAAGTATTCAAGAGCTTCTTCAAGAGATAAAATTTTAGGGGCTTGAAGTGTTACCATAACATCAGCTGTTGAACTTCTCATGTTTGTAAGCTTTTTAGTTTTGCAGATGTTTACTTGGATGTCTTGTGGTCTGTTGCATTCTCCGATAATCATTCCTCTATATACTTTAGTTTTTGGAGTGATAAAGAATACACCTCTATCTTCAAATTGAGCTAGAGCGTAAGGAATTGCTTCCCCTTGTTCAAATGCGATAATTGACCCACTTCTTTGACGAGGAATATCGCCTGCATAAGGTCTGTAGTGAAGGAATGTGTGGTACATAATACCTTCACCTCTTGTCATTCTGATAAATTCACTTCTGAAACCGATAAGTCCTCTTGCAGGAATGTGGAATGTAAGATTAGTTCTTCCTTTTGAAGTTTGCATATCCTTCATTTCAGCTTTCCTTGCGGATAATCTTTCAATTGCACTACCTGCATATTCTTCAGGAACATCAATAATTAAGTTTTCATAAGGTTCGCAATGTTCTCCGTTGATAGTTTTATAGATTACTTCAGGTTTTGATACCGCAAATTCGTAACCTTCACGTCTCATTGTTTCTATAAGAATACTCAAATGAAGTTCACCACGACCTGAAACCTTAAAGCAGTCTGTAGAATCAGTGTCTTCAACTCTTAAACTTACGTTCTTTTCAAGTTCGCTGTATAAACGTTTTCTGATTTGTCTTGATGTTACAAATTTACCCTCAGTACCTGCAAATGGGCTGTCATTTACTGAGAAATTCATTTGTAATGTAGGTTCGTCAACTTTTATAAGCGGAAGTGCTTTTGGATTGACAGGGTCACAGATTGTTTCTCCGATTTGAATATCTGCAAAACCGGCAATACCAACAATATCACCTGCGGATGCACTTTCAATTTCAACTCTGCCTAAGTCTTTAAATCCGAAAAGTTTAACCACTTTTCCTCTTTCTTGGCTGCCATCAGCGTGAATTACACAAACTTGGTCTTGTGAATTGATTTTACCATGTGCAATTCTACCGATTACGATTCTTCCAACATATTCATTGTAGTCAAGTGTTGTCGCTCTGAATTGGAACGGTTCGTTTTCATCCCCTTCAGGTGCTTTAATATTTTCGATAATACTATCTAATAGAGGTACCATATCTTTTCTTTCATCTTCAAGGTCTTTGATTGCAAAACCGTTTAAACTGCTGGCAAAAATGAAAGGAAAGTCAATTAAATCTTCCCTGTCTGTTAATTCTGTAAATAAATCAAAAACTTTGTCCAATGCAGTTAGTGGTTCGGCTGCAGGTTTATCAATTTTGTTAATTACAACAATAATTTTTAAACCAAGTTCAAGAGCTTTAGATAATACAAATCTCGTTTGTGGCATTGGACCTTCTGCAGCATCAACAATTAATAACGCACCATCAACCATGCCTAAAACACGTTCAACTTCACCACCAAAGTCCGCGTGGCCAGGAGTATCTACTACGTTGATTTTTGTACCCTTATAATCAATTGAAATGTTTTTAGAAAGAATCGTGATTCCACGTTCTCTTTCCAAATCGTTACTGTCTAATACACGTTCTTCTACGTGTTGATTTTCACGAAAAACGCCGGCTTGCTTTAGCAAACAGTCAACCAATGTAGTTTTACCATGGTCAACGTGGGCAATAATCGCGATATTTCTTATATTTTCGTTACAAGTCATACATTCCCTACCATTCATATATTTATTTTAGTGTACTTTTTACACTTTTATAATAAATCAGAAAAATTATAATTTCAATATTATTTACATTATATTAATTTGTTCGCTTATTTAGTAATATCTTCCATTACACTGTTAATAATTTTTAACAGTTTTTCGGATTTTAGTTCGTTTGCAATTTCTTTGGCTGTCTCAAGCTCATAAATTGCTTGATTTGGATTTGTTCTTTTTTCAGCTCTTGCAATTCTGATTTTTACATGACAAAGCAATCGTTGATAAGTATCTAGCGGTTTCATTTTTCGAGTGATTGACATAAATCTTTCTTGCGCTTTGTCATAATTCTTGCAAATTGTACTTAATGCTCTCTTTTCATCATACAAAAGTCGTAAACGCTTTTGTCCTTGAGGTTCTATTATTGAATATATTTTATTCAAATCTTCACATCTTGCCATAATATGGACAGGGTCATTGAATCTTTTCGCAATCGCAAGTCCGTTATATGCCAACTGCTCTACTTGGGATGGTTTGTTGTGATTAAGTTTTATTAAAAAGCTGTAAATAACTCCTGCAAGTTTTCCGTTTCCTAAGCTTACTAAAGTTTCTGCAAGTCTTTTGGAATTTTTATTCATGACTTCGCGTTGAGAACATTCTTCAAATCTATCACCAAGTCCTGCAAGCTGTGCGTAAAATGATTTTACGTCGACTTCTTCTTTCCTTTTAGAGATGGAAATTACTTTATTTTGAAAAATGTTAAAAGCCTTGTTAGGGTCATTCATTTCCTTTGGTGTGAATCTTAGTTTTATCATGTTTTTTGTCCTTTTTTAGGATATAAAACATCTGAAAATATATTTTGCTATGATTTTTCTGGGGTGTATGCAATAGCAGAACAAATTAAACAAGTTAGACCAAAAGCTATACCAAAGCACATTGTCCAGTGGTATGAAGTTAAAAATGCTGTTTGATATTTTGTTCCTTCTTCTAGTAAAAGGTTTCTAAAGCTGTCGAATAGTGTAATTGTAACAGCTACTCCTAAAATATTTCCGAGATTTCTTGAAAGGGATAGTATTCCACTAGCAATACCGAGTTCATCTTTGTTTACACATGTGATGATTGCGTTATTTGAAGGTGATTGAAAACATCCGTTACCGATTCCCATTATTACTGATGCTAAAACTATTTCCCACATAGGTGTAGACGGATTAAATGTTGTAAATATCACAAGGGCTAAAATATAAATACATGGTCCTGCTATTGTCAATCCTCGACTTCCGTTTTTACCTGCATAACTTCCAGCAAAAGGTGCTACAGCAGATGATGCGATTGAATAAGGCAGGATTAACAAACCTGTTAAAAATGCATTGTATTTTACGATTTCTTGCAAAAATAACGGTAATAGAATGCCATTTGTGAACATGCACATGTAAGATGTCATTACAGCAATATTTCCAAATGTAAATGTCTTGATTTTAAACATTTTAAAATTGATTAGCGGATAATTGATTTTGCTGTCTCTAAAGTAGAACAGACCGCCAAATATCAATGTCATGATACCTAGTGTTATTATTTTTAGAGATTTCCAACCCCATGTGTGTCCTTCTGAGATTGCAAGTAGTAGCGCAAATAGTGCGATTGAAAAATATATAAAACCTCTGTAATCAAATTTGAATTGTTTTTTCTTAGTGAATTTTGGGAGTAGTTTATAAGATAAATAAGCTCCTATTAGGGCGATTGGAACTGATGGTAGAAATATCGCATGCCAGTCAAAAGTATTGATTAAAAAACCTCCGACTGCAGGACCGCTCATTCCACCAATAGCAACGATACAGGCATTTATACCAAGTGCTTTTCCTCTGGCTTCTCCATGAAAAAGAGTCGCAATAACGGCAGGTCCATTTGCTATCATAATAGATGCTCCGGATGCCTCAATACATCGGTAAGCTAATAATGTGTAGAAATTATCTGTCGTAGAGTTTAGAATTGCACCGATTGCAAATATTAAAAATCCTGCACTGTAAACTTTGTTTTTAGGAAATATATCGCCGAGTTTCCCAAAAAATGGTAAAAATACAGTGAGTACAAGCATATATGCAATTATTACCCATTGAACTTCTGTTAGATTTACGTGCAACCCTTGTGCAATTGGATATAGAGCAAGATTTACCGTACTTGAGTCTAACATCCCAAGGAAATTTCCGATAATAATCAGTATACACATTATCCATTTGATATTTTTTGTACTCATAATAGAATATTAGCATATTAAATTATGAAGGTATGTAAAGTTTTGTAATTCTTGGGGAATTTAACTATTTAAGCTATTGTAAGTTTTTTTACTAAAAGTGTGAAGAATATTGAAAAGCTTACTCGTATGTGGTATAATTAATATTATAATTGATTATAGTATTTGGAGTTTGATGAGGATGATTTCATTTATAAAAAGGCTAAAGGCTTTCTCGCTGACAGAATTATTGATAGTATTGGTAATTGTAGCGGTTTTATTCGCTGCTTTAGCTCCGATATTTACTAAGCGTAGAGAGGGCGGTTCTACTGCGAATGAACCTGTTTGGATGTACGTAAAGCAAGATGATCAAGAAGATGCTTTTTATGATTCCGGAGTGCCGGCTTATACTTCTGCCGCATTAGTTGGTTTGGAACCAAACGATATTTCAGTGAACATGTCTCCATATTCGAAAGTTTATGTAAAAGCTAAACCATATCAAAATCAAATTCAATTTAGATATGGTGCTGATGCAGGTATTGGTGCTTTGACTGGTGTGTTTACGTTCGACAATAAAGGCAATTTGATGACAGTCGGTAGACTCCAAGGTAATAAAGATAATAATTATAATTTAGTTTTAAAGCAAGATTCTGAAAATAACACTGTTGCAGGTATGGGAGCGTTATCTCAAGTTACTTCAAAACTTTTGAACAATACCGTGATTGGTGCAAATTCATTAACTAAAGGTGCACCACAAAATACTGTATCTGTTGGTAGAAATTCAAATATGTATGGTAAAGCATCTCATTCTGTTTTGTTGGGTGCTAATACTGGTAAATTTGAAAACAGTAGTATTGCTAACACTGTTGCTATTGGTTCAAGCTCTCTTAGTACAGAGATGAATACAGGAACCTCTACGAATAATGTATTTTTAGGTTCTGGTACTGCTAACATTGGTTTTGAAAGTTCTTCGAATAACGTGGTAGCTGGTTCTTCGTACTATGGTCTGGGAGCAAAAAATAACACAATTCTTGGTTATGGAACTTATACTACAGGTGGTAACACAAATGCTCAGAATTTTACAATTGCAGGGTATGGCGCTTGTGATTCCTTTGCAAAGGATACTGGTGACGGCTCTGTTACATGTTTAGGGTATAATTCAGCTCTGAATTACGGAGCTTCCAATGGTTCTAAAGGGCTAGGTTGGGAAAACGATTCGTATGAACATATTTTTATAGGTGGCAAGCCTTATGGAGGTATGGGTGGGCGTTCCGTGCTTGAGATTCATAATATTCCTAATTCTTTGAAAAATATGAATTCAAATCCGCGTAAATCTCCAACAGTTGTGCTAAATTCAAATTTAGTAGTTCGTGGAAATTTATTTTTCCCAGAAGCTACGTATGGTAGTTTAATGCCACATTATCAAACTTACACCCAAGGAAAATATTCTGGAACTGAAAGAGGTTGGGATAGATGTGGTCGTAAGTGTTTAGGTGGTCGTAAGTATTGGCACGATGGTCCAAAGTGTAAAGTATTCAAACAAATAGTAGCAACTATTTTGACTGCAGCGGCTTTTGCTACTGGGTTTATCCTTGCAAGTGCCCCTACTCTAATTGTAATAATAGGAGGGCTGCAGGGTGCTGTTGTTGGTGGTGCCGCGTCTGGTTTGTTTGCTGGGGATAAGAATTCCTATAATAGGTTACATGATGGACCTTCTGCAAGTATCATGTATCTTGATCGTTCTTATGGAGCTCCATCATCGTACGATGACTATCCAAAAGGTGAAGTATTCCCTCAATTAGAATTACCATTACGATTGTCCGACAGAAGAGCAAAAGAAAATCTCTCTGAAAATCAAGATGCTTTAGATAAAATTATGTATGTTATGCCGTATAACTATACATATAAGGCTGACAAAGACAATACACCTCAAGTCGGTGTAATAGCTCAAGATTTGGAAAAATACTTACCAAATTCTGTATCTAAAGATGATAAAGGATACTTGTCTATCAGATGGGATGAGTTGTTCTATGTAACAATTAATTCTGTCAAGAATTTAGATGCTAAAATAACAGGTTTGAATTCTTCTGTTGACTTGGTTGAAAAAGATTCGGCTATGTTGGCGAAAGAACAAAAATCTACTAAAAACCGTATAAAAGAAATTTCAAAACGTATTGATAAACTTGAAAAATAATGGAGTACAATATGAAATATAATAAACGTAAAGGTTTTACATTGGCAGAGGTTATGGTATTGTTAGCAACACTAACAGTATTGATGGCAGCGTTTGCTCCTGTATTTACAAGGAGATATACGGCAACATCTTTGGATGATGTTTGGACATTTGTTCCAGGAGATGCGCAAAATGATGCTTACTATGATGCGTCAAACAAAAAATATACAGCGCAAGCATTTATTGGTTTGACTCCAGTATCAAAATCCGACGTTAATACAATGACAAAAGATGATGATAATAAATCTTCTTATGCTAAGGTTGTTGTTGCTGCATCAAAAAGTGTAAATGCGGGTGGTGGAAGGCATGTTCAAAACCAATTCCAGTTCCGTTATGGAAACTCTGCGGCAGGAACTTTGCTTGGTAACTTGTTTGCCGGTAATAATAACTTATTATTAGGCGGTAAGTATGATAATCTTAGTGTTCTCGCTAATCCAAATGGTAATACTGCTTATGGATATAATGCCTTGAGTGCTTTAACCAATGGTGATTACAATACAGCTGTGGGTGTAAATGCATTAAGTTCAATTAGTAGTGGAAAAGCCAATGTTGGTGTTGGTAACAATGCCGGAGCTACACTTAATGGTAATAATAACACTATATTAGGTACAAATGCAGGAAGTTCCTTAGGCGTCAATAGTGAAGGTAATACTATTATTGGTTCTAACGCAGGTCAAAAAGTTAATGGTAATCGTAATACCTCAATTGGAGACCTTTCTTTATTTCAAGCTGTAGGTTCTGGTAATACTGCTGTTGGGTCAAATGCATTACATGATTTGACTAGTGGAGGTAAAAATGTTGCTGTTGGTAGCAATTCGATGTCAAAATTGACCACAGGTAGCTATAATACTGCAATAGGTTATAATTCTTGTTTATCTTTAACCTCAGGTAGTTATAAAACTTGTATTGGTGCTAATTCTGGTTCGCCAAAAAATACAACTGGTTTGAAACAACCTTTTAATGCGTTGTTTGAGAATGATACAGAACGAGTTTTTATTGGTTCTATTCCTGTAGATACTGGAGTTGGAACCGGTTCTGTTGCCTCTGTTCTAGAAGTTCATAATGTTAAAAATGGTGTAAATTCTAAATCTGCTCCAATGCCTAATGTTGGTAATGAATCAGTTATCATTAATGGTAATTTGATTGTCCGTGGGCAATCTTATTTAGAAACTGCGATTTTCAGACCGGATACATTACCGTATTTTGATAAAGCAAATAAAGGTTTGGTGTGGTTTCATACTGATACCGCATCCCCTGGTATTGTTGCTTTTATGGGGTATGATGGTATGTTGAGAGATCAGCGATCTTATCAAACTTGCCGTAAATGTAGTAGAGGTAGACATGCTTATAACGATATTAGAACAAATTGTATTTGTACAGCTGTTGTAAATGGAGGTTTAACAACAACTTATGCAGGAGGTTCCAATGTGCCTGTAAGTAGGTCTTATGACTGGACTTCACAAACTAACAATTATAATGGTACCAAAAATGGTACCTGTGATGCTGATTGTGATAATTGTAACAATAAAGCTTCATACACAGACCGTTCAACCGGAGCTACTGTTTATTTGGAGCGTCGTCCGCATTCTAGTTATGAACATAATGGTACTGATTTACCACTAGCGCACATGAAAGATGTTGAATCATGTTGTCCTGATTTGGTTTCTGATATTAGATTAAAAAATGTTGGTGATAGGTTTACTGGAGGTTTAGCTGAGATTAAAAAGTTAAATGTATATAATTATACGTTTAAAAACGACCCTAACAAACTTCCGCAAGTTGGTGTTATCGCGCAAGATTTGAAGATGGTATTTCCTAATGCCGTAACTAAGGATGAAAACGGATATTATAAAATTCGTTGGGATGAAATGCTATATTCAGCAATAAATGCTGTCAAAGAGTTAAATACAAAAGTTGTAAATATTGCTAAACGTATAGAATCGGACAGAAATCGAGTAGCAAATTTGAAAAAAGATAATGCAGAATTAAACGCTCAGTTAGATAAGTTAGCAGATGAAGTTACTGCATTAGAAACTAAAAAGCATAAATAGTATTTTGCTGGAAGAATGTTAAATCGCCGAACGAATTAATAGAGTTCGGCGATTTGTTTATTAAAAAAGAACTCTTGTAAAGTTGACAAGAGTTCTTTTAATGGACTTATTTATTTTAGCTTATACGCATCCGCAACCACAAGAGCAAGCTTGAGATTTTAGAGTTTCAGCTTTATCTACATGTTCCCAAGGAACATCAATATCTGTACGTCCCATGTGTCCATAAGCTGCAAGCAATTGATAGAATTTACCATCGTTTTTAGCTGGTAAGTTTCTCAAATCAAATTTTTTGATAATTGCTGCTGGTCTAAGGTCAAAGTTTTTAGAAACTAGTTCAGAAATTTCATCATCTGAAATTTTACCTGTTCCAAAAGTATCAACCATGATAGAGATAGGTTCAGCAACACCTATAGCATAAGCCAATTCAATTTCGCATTTTTCAGCAAGTCCTGCTGCAACAATGTTTTTCGCAACATATCTTGAAGCGTAAGCTGCTGAACGGTCAACTTTTGTTGGGTCTTTACCGGAGAACGCTCCACCACCGTGTCTTGAGTACCCACCATAAGTATCTACGATGATTTTTCTACCGGTCAATCCTGAATCACCTTGAGGACCGCCAATAACAAAACGTCCAGATGGGTTAATTAAGATAATAGTGTTATCATCTAGTTTGATACTTTCGTTTTCAAATACATAGTCAATAACAAGTTTTTTCAAATCATTTTTGATAATGTCTTGAACTTTTTGATTATCAGAAATTCCGTTAATAACAGGATTATGTTGAGTTGATATTAGTACAGTGTGAATTCTTGAAGGTTTTCCGTCAACGTATTCAACTGTAACCTGAGATTTTCCATCAGGTCTCAAATAATCAACAAGTCCTTGTTTTCTGATTTGAGATAATCTATAAGATAATTTGTGAGCCAAGCTGATAGGCAAAGGCATAAGTTCAGGTGTTTCGTTACAAGCGTAACCAAACATAATACCTTGGTCTCCTGCGCCCAATTCTTCAGTTTCAACTTGAGAAGTATCTGCATTGTTTTCTCTAGATTCAAGAGCTTTGTTTACTCCGTTTCCAATGTCTGTAGATTGTTCATCAATACTAGTTAAAACTGCACAAGTATTTGCATCAAATCCACCTGCATTAGAACCAACGTAACCAATATTTTTAATTGTGTTTCTTACAACTTGTGGAATATCTACATAACAATCTGCTGTAATTTCACCACAAACAAGAGCCATACCTGTAGTTACTGTAGTTTCTGCTGCAACTCTTGAGTGTCTGTCCTTTGTCAAAAATTCGTCCAAAATTGCATCTGAAATTTGGTCGCAAACTTTGTCAGGGTGTCCTTCTGTAACTGATTCAGAAGTGAACAAAAAATTTTTTGGTGTCATTTCTTTTTCTCCTTAATTTATTTTCACCGCCGGTAAGTTTTTTAATTCCAACCCGGCACTCCATTTTTCTTTTATAGTTTAGTGCAAAATTTACACTAAATCAAATTTTAAAATATTTCTTCATAATAAAAGTTAATAAAAAAGAGGAACACTTTTAAAAATGTTCCTCTTTTTCTTGAAACTCTATAATATATTATTGAGCTTTTAACTTATTAACTCTTGCTGTTAAACTATCAACTTGAGATTTTAATACGGTATTTTCTCTTTCCAGTTTAGAAATTTGAGTTTCAGCATTTGTTGTACGTTTTACTAAAGCAACTATTTTTCTATCAAGTTCTTTTATCGCATTGATTGTAGCATAGAACATTTCATCCCATTTGATTCTCAAGTATCCGTCTTCCCCTTGAAATACAGAGTTAGGGAATACTTTTTGTAAATCTTGTGCCATAACCCCAACATGCGGAGCTTTTTTAGGGTCATTTTTGAATGTAAAGTTATAAACTGTTAGCTTGTTTAGTTCCTTTAATCCTGCTAAACTGCGTGTTCCTATATTTTTTAATCTTCTGTCAGATGTGGTATTAAGGTTAGGACAGATTTTGTTATTGTCAAATTCGTAGCTTGTTACATCATCTGTTAGACATGCGGCATGGTAATTATCGACACCAGATGTTCTGTATCCGTAAAATTGCGTTCTAGTACCACCACCTAAATCTAAATCTATGTTATGAAAATGATGCAGTGTATTGCCTGCAGTAAAATAAGGTCTCCCTTTGACTATTAAGTTCCCATTTATAATTGTTGTAGTATTTGTTGCCGATGCGGCTTCTGTATGTTCTGGAATACCACTACTTCTGGTGGTTGGATTGTGTATTTCCAAAACTGCATCTCCTCCAAAGTTTTGAGGTTTGGAACCAATGTATGTCCTTTCAACGCTATCAGTCAAGCCACCCAAAAATTCTGCAGTTGTCCCAGCGTGAGGACCTGAGTTTGCGCCAATACAAGTTTTGTATGAACCCTTAACTTCGCTACAAGCATTATAACCAATAGCAACGTTATAAGAGCCATTCTCTAAGTTTTTTAATGCATTTTGTCCTATTGCAACATTATATTGTCCACTTTGTAAGTTGGCTAGAGCATTATCGCCAATTGCTACGTTTTTACTTCCACTATTTGAATAGCCCAGCTTATATCCGACATTGTATCCGATAAATGTATTATAAGAGCCTGTTGACTTGTTCCCTGCATTATAACCTATGAATGTATTGTTATTGCTAGTGTTGCTGTAACCGGCGTTTGTACCTATAAAGGTGTTGTTTTTATTGTTGACAGCTCTTCCAGCATTATAACCTATTGCAACATTGTTTTCTGCACCAGTTCCAATGCTAGTCATTGCGGCATAACCAACAGCTGTGTTTCCTTTTGATGTTCTTAGAGTGTTTTGTGCAAGAAAACCTATTGCAACGTTATCTCTCGCTCCAGATGACGTAAGGTCAATTTGTGATGTTGGATTTTCAACAGGATAACTACCACCAAGTAGCATGTTATTTTGTGTAACTAACCAGTTTCCTGCAAATTTACCGGAATCTGAAGATGAAGTTCTCCCATATCTAAACTGTAGTTGCTTTTGAACATATTTGTTGGAAGTGATTTCGCCAGAACGGATAACCATTTTAGATAGAGGAAGGAGCATTTGATTAACGGCACTGTCACTGTCTGGTGATACCCCAAAAAATAGTTCTGCGGTGTTTGAAGGGTCACCTGGAGAATAAAACGCATCAAAACTGTTTCTATCTACATAGTCCCAAACATTATACTTACTTGTATAATGAGTTCTCATTCTTTTCGTAAAAAATGGTGCGCAGGCTGCAAAGATTATTGATAACACCAATAATACCAACATGATTTCTGCTAAAGTATATGCATGTTTTTTTGTAAAATTCATACTCAAACTCCATCTAATATAATTATATTTATTCCTTCAGTATAACATATTTACATACTGTTTTCAATATTTTACAACTTTTGTAACATTCTGAAATTCAATGATTATTTTTGTGCTATTCTTTACTTATAGACAGTTTAAATATGAGGAATAATTATTATGTCAGCAACAAAAATCGAAGATTTACCTACGGTTTACAATGCACAAGAAACCGAAGCAAGTATTTATAAGTTTTGGGAAGATAACGGCTTTTTTAAAGCTGATTCTAGTAGTCCAAAGAAACCTTTCTCTATTGTAATTCCGCCTCCAAATGTTACAGGCGTTTTGCACATGGGGCATGCGTTGGATGAAACTTTGCAAGATATTCTTGTTCGTTATCATAGAATGAGCGGTTATGAAACATTATGGGTTCCAGGAACAGACCATGCCGGTTTGGCTACTCAAAATGTTGTAGAAAGACAATTGGCAAAAGAAGGTTTAACTCGTAATGATTTAGGTCGTGAAAAATTTGTAGAGAGAACTTGGGAATGGACTAACGAGCATAAAGGAAGAATTCTTGATCAAATGAAACGATTGGGTGCTTCTTTTGACCGTACTCGTGAAAGATTTACTTTTGACAAAGGTTGTTCAGATGCGGTGAAAGAGGTATTTGTAAGACTTTACGAAAAAGGATTGATTTATAAAGGTTCTTATATTGTAAACTGGTGTCCGAGATGTCAATCTGCGATTTCTGACGTTGAAACCGAGTACGAAACAGAGCAAGGTCACATGTGGGAAATTTCTTACCCATTAAAAGGCGAATCAGGTGCAATTATTGTAGCAACAACTCGTCCTGAAACAATTTTCGGTGATGTTGCGATAGCGGTTCACCCAGATGACCACAAGTATTCTGAGCTAGTTGGTAAAACTGTTGTAATTCCATTGACTGGTAGAGAAATTCCTATTATTGCCGATGAATATGTAGATAAGTCTTTTGGTACCGGTGCGGTAAAAATTACACCTGCTCATGACCCTAACGATTATGAAGTTGGAAAACGCCATAATTTGAAGCCTATTTGGGTTATTGATGGAGAAGGTAAAATGAAGGCTTGTGGGGAAGTTCCTTCAAATCTTCATGGGCTTGACAGATACGAGGCTCGTAAACAAATTGTTAAAATGTTAGAAGATAATCATTCCCTTCTTAGAGTAAGAGAGCATGAACACAATGTCGGCAAATGTCAACGTTGTGGAACAACAATTGAGCCGTTACTTTCTGAACAATGGTTTGTAAAAATGAAACCTTTGGCAAAGGAGGCTATTGCTGCAGTAAAAGATGGTAGAATCAAATTTATCCCTGAACGTTGGGAGAAGAATTACCTAGGTTGGATGGAAAATATCAGAGATTGGTGCATTTCTCGTCAAATTTGGTGGGGGCATCAGATTCCGGCTTATTATAACAATGAAACCGGTGAGATGGTTGTTGCAAAAGAAAATCCGGACCCATCTAAATATACTCAGGATTCAGATTGTTTAGATACTTGGTTCTCATCAGGTTTGTGGCCATTTTCAACAATGGGTTTCCCAAATAGTGAAACAGATGATTTCAAAAAATTCTATCCAACTTCAGTTCTTGTAACAGGTTTTGATATTATTTTCTTCTGGGTTGCAAGAATGATTACAATGGGTCTTGAATTTACTGGGAAAGCACCTTTTTCAACTGTGTATATTCACGGTTTGGTTCGTGATGAAAAAGGTCAAAAAATGTCTAAAACTAAAGGTAATACAATTGACCCTGTTGTAATTATTGATAAATACGGTTGTGATGCTTTGAGATTCACAATGACTTCATTGTGTACTTATGGAGGTCAAGATATCAAAATTAGTGATGAACGTTTTGAATATGGCAGAAACTTTGCTAATAAAATTTGGAATGCATCGAGATTTGTATTGATGAACCTCGATGGGGTTGATAATAACGATATTGATTATTCAAAATTGACGATTGCTGATAAATGGATTTTGGATAAATTGAATAATACAGCAAAAGAAGTTAATGCAAATATCGAAAATTACAGAATAGGAGAGACTGCTCATACATTGTATGATTTCTTCTGGAATTCATACTGTGATTGGTACGTTGAAATTGCAAAAGTTCAATTACAAGATGAGTCAATTAAATTGAACACTCAAAGAGTATTAAGATATGTCCTTGATATGTCATTGAGATTGTTACATCCTATTATGCCGCATATTACAGAACGCGTATGGCAATTGATTCCGAAAGAAACTGATATTAAAGCAATCATGCTTGCCAAATATCCTGTTTATGAAGATAAATTGTCTTTCCCTAAAGAGGCACGAGAGATGGAATTAGTATTCGAGACAATCAAATCTTTGAGAAATGTTCGTCAAAGTTTCAATATTGCCATGTCTGTATTGTTTGATATTGAAATTAGGGCAACAGAACTTGAAAAACCTATTTTTATGGCTATTGAAAGCTATATTAAGCGTATGGCAAAAGTTCAAAATATTACATACGCGGATGATAGTGCTCCAGTCGCTAAAAAATCGGCAACAGCAGTTGTTTCGGCATCTAAAATTATTATACCTTTGGAAAATTTAATTGATTTCAATGCTGAAATTGCAAGACAGGAAAAGAAACTCGGAAAACTTCAAAATGAACGTAAATCATTGGAAGGTAGAGTTAATAATCCTAAGTTTGTTGCAAATGCTCCTGCTGAGCTAATTAAACAAACAAAGGACAGAATTGATGAAATTCTTGTTCAAGAAAATGCAATTAATGAACTAATTGAAACATTTAAAGCATAATTTTTACAGAAATATCAATGGAGTTTTTAACAAATGTTAAGAACTCCATTTTTTACTGTCAAATTTTGATTTTATTTGATTTATAAAGAATATTACCGTTTCAGATTATACCGTAATAGGTACAAAAATTTTGCAAACCTTTACATATTCTGAAAAATTTGGTAGTATTATACACGTAATATATAATGGTAGTGTCTGTTTGACAATGGAGTTAATTATGGTAACAAAAAAGGAAACATCTGATTTAGATTTTGAAGCATTGCTTGACAAATATGATTACAAATTTCAAAAAGGAGATTTGGTAAAAGGTGTTGTTTGTGGCTTTGACGGTCAAGGTGTAATGGTAGACATTGGAGCAAAGACTTTTGCGGTTGTTCCGACTTATGAAGCTGTTGATAAAGGCGAGAATGTCGAAGATAAATTTAAAAAAGGACAAGAAGGCGAATTTTTAATTATTCGAGAAGAAGATGAGGATGGCAAGTTCTTGTTATCTAAAAAGAAAGTTGATTATGCTTATGCTTGGAAAGAACTGGAAAAAGCAAAAGCTGCCGATGAAACTATCTTGGGTACGGTCGTTAATGTTGTTAAAGGTGGTGTGCTTGTTGATGTTTCAGGAGTTAGAGGATTTATTCCATCATCTCAATTACGAGCAAGAGAATCAGAAATCGAAGTTGGTTCTAAGCTAGAACTTAAAATTTTGACTCTTGATGTTCAACAAAATAATTTTATCTTGTCTAATAAAAAAGTTTATGATGATACGGTAGAAGAGGCTAGAAAAAATATCTTTTCTCAAATTGAACCAGGGCAAGTTGTTAAAGGTGAAGTTGTAAGAATCACTGATTTTGGTGCTTTTATCGATTTAGGTGGTTTAGATGGACTATTGCCATTGTCACAATTGTCTTGGCGATGGATTGATCACCCTACAGATATTTTGAATGTTGGTGACAAAATTGACGTTGAAGTTATTTCTGTAGATCATGATAAGCAACGAGTTTCTTTGAGTTTGAAAAATCTTGAACCAGACCCATGGATTGAGGCAGCGGACAAAATCAAAGAAGGTGATAAAGTCGAAGGTACGGTTACTCGCTTGAAACACTTTGGAGCATTTATTGAAGTGTTCCCTGGAGTTGAGGCTCTTCTTCCACACAATGAAGTTGTTGATTATCAAAATGAAGGTAATGATATTATCAAAGTTGGAGATAAAATCAGTACTTATATTTTGAAGTTCAATCCGTCAGATAAGAGAATTTCTTTGTCTGTTCATCCTCAAAGTGAAGAATCAAAAGAGGCAACTACAGAAGAATAAGTAAAATAAAAATATAAAATAAAAAATCAGGGATATTGTTATTGATTATCTCTGATTTTTTTTATTGACTTTAAATAATTTATCATTAAACCAATATCATACATATAGATGTTTATTACTCAAAAAAAGTAATACATAATATATTGAGAAAGAGTAGTGAACATGCCATTTCGGTACAGATTGCAAAAAGTTTTGGACTTTAGAATAAATCAAAAAGAAGAGCAGAGAATGAAAGTTCAAAAGGCTCAACAAGCAGTCTATCAAGCCGAACAGGATATCAAGAAAAATGAACAAGATATTTTGAACACAAAACAAGGTATGCGAACTGCTGACCCAATGATGTACGAATCGTACGACAATTATCTGAGATTTCTTTGGAAGAAAGCCGAAGAGCTCGAAGCAAAAAGACAAGAATTGCAACAAAAACTTGATATAGAGGTAGCAAAACTTGTTAAGTGTGAACAAGCCGTCAAGGTTCTTGAAAAACACAAAGAAAAAAGTAAAGAAATTTATCTTGCAGAAGAAAAAGCCGCAGAGTTAAAGCAGTTTTCAGAACTAGGTGTCACAAGATTCTTCAAGCAGGCACAGGAAAGAGCTATTGAAGATGAAATGCAAGAAAGTTTAGAGCATAACACAGAAAGTTAGAAGGTAATAAAATGAGTATTAACGCACCCTCATCAGCACAAGTAAGTAGTACATCCGCTTCATCTCAAATTAATAGCGCATCAAATTCTGATAGTGCAAAGAAAACTTCATCAGAATCTTCTTTTAAAGATGAGATGGATAAAGTTTCATCTACCGAAAAATCAAAGAAAAATGAAAAAACTTCTGATGAAAAAAATGATAAAGTAGATGAAGTTTCCCAAAAAGATGAGAAAACCACAAATACAGAAAATAATGCTAATCAAAATCAAGATAAAAATGATGCGCAATCACAAGCAGAACAATTAAATGGAATGGTTGATTTCAGCAACTTTGGTTCTTTGTCTGTAAGTAATGCAAATTCAATGCTCACAAATGATATTGCTCAAATGCTAAATATAAATAATACTGCTGTTACCGGTTTGGCTGCAGATATGAAAGTTACGGCTTCTGGAATGATGAATTTAGATTATTCATCAATTTCTATGACAGAAAGTGATGCAGATTTCTTCATCAATTTGACTCAGAAAAATGATGTATCTGTTCAAAATATTACAGCTCAAGCTCAAAACATGTTGAATCAAGGTGTTGAAGCTAAAGAAGTTAAACAAAATGTACAAATTTCTGAAACTCTGTTGAATGCAATTAACATTGCTAAAGAAAATAACCAACCTTTAAGAATTGATTTTGACCAAAATATGTCTGTAATTATGCGTTTTGGCAAAGACGGTACAATAGCTGCAAACTTTATTCCAGGAGATAAAGCTGTAGAACAATATTTAAGAAATAATATTGAATCTTTGAAAAACACTTTTAGAGAAAATGATTTGCCTTATTCTGATTTGTCTTATTCAAATAGAGGTGGCAAACAACAAAAAGAAAATAGAAGAAATAGAGAACAATAAGGAGTATCCGTTATGAATGATGCTTTTATAACCGCAATAAACACTCAATATGCAACAGTAAACTGGATGGATGTTATCGCAGATAACATGACAAATGTTTACACTCCGGGGTTTAAAGAGAAACAAGTGAACTTTAAAACCTTTCTGGGAGGCGCAATCAATGATGATTATAGTAAAAAAATGAGTCAAGGTAAATCTACTCCAGGTACTTCAAATGATAACGTATTTTTGGAAGGTAAGGGATTTTTCCTAACAAAGACTCCTGAAGGTAAAAGTGTTTACACTCGTCTTGGTGAATTTACTTTTGATGGAGAAGGTGTTTATAAGGCATCTAACGGCAATACCGTTCAAGGTTATATCCTAAATGACAAAGGTGAAATTATGCAAGGTACAAAGCCTATAAGTGCTGATTTATATCAAGAAACAGCATTAAAAGGAGGAGCTTTGGATATTCCGACAACTAATATTAAAATGTGGATTGATCCAAACAATGGTAAGTATCTTGGGAAATATGATGAATATGAAATTAAGAAAGATGGAACAATTGTAGGTAAAGCTGAAAATGGTAAAAAAGTTGTTCCGTTGTATAGAATCACAACAAGAAACTTCCACAATGCAGCCGGTTTGTATGAGTATAAAGATGGTCAATTCTTAGAAACCGAAGAATCAGGAAAACCTGTTTTAGGCTGTGGTGAAATTCGTTCCGGTTTGTTAGAATTGTCAAATGCAGATTTTAAAGGTAATATTTCATATTATCAAATGGCAAAAGTTCAAATGGAAGTGGTAAATAAATTGATTTCATCAAACAAAGAACTTTTACAACAAGCAATGCAGATGGTAAGCAGTTCATAATAAATTTAAGATTAATGTTAAACTCCATTTATTACAAGGGGCTTTTTTTAAAAGCCTCTTTTTGTTACAACTTTACTTTTTCCCTTATAATTTGTACAATAGAAATGCTTATTACAAGGTAGAAAAGGTTAAAAATGGACAAAATTAAAATAGCAATCGGTTCAGACCATGGAGGTTTTGAATATAAAGCAAGTATTATAAAAGCTTTACAAGTTAAAGGATACGACGTTGTGGATATGGGGACATATTCTCCTGAATCCTGTGATTATCCGATTATAGCTAAAAAAGTTGCTCGCGCAGTAGCAAAAGGTGATTTTGAAAAAGGAATTTTGGTTTGTGGTACAGGTATCGGTATGTCTATGGCAGCAAACAAGGTGAAAGGTATTAGAGCTGCTGTTTGTGGCGACACTTTCTCAGCAAGGGCAACAAGAGCGCATAACAATGCAAATATATTATGTCTAGGTCAACGTGTTGTTGGTGAAGGTTTGGCTTTGGACATAGTTGATATTTGGCTAACTACAAAATTTGAAGGCGGTCGTCATGAGCGTCGAGTGAATATGATAGAAGAATAGTGAAAGGTAAAATTTGAAATGGAATTAGATTCTCATAAATTTGCATGTATTGTTGCTCAATTTCTAGACGACAAACTGGCAAAAGATATTACAATTTTAAATATAAGTAATGTATCATCACTTGCGGATTATTTTGTAATTGTAACAGGTGATTCAACCCCTCAAGTTAAAGCTTTGATGGAAACAGTAAAAGACAAGGTTAAAACAGAATTTTCTCGTCTTCCGCTACGTCAGGAAAATGATGCCAAAAACAGGTGGAATTTACTGGATTATGGTGATGTGGTTGTTCATATTTTGCATAGAGATGAACGCGAAACTTATGCAATTGAAAAATTTTGGAATCATGCCTATAGTGTACAAGAAGATGAATGGCGTGAAGTTGCAAAAGAATATAGCAAATATAGTAAAGAACAATAATTTCATTTTTCAAATGGGTATAATTTGCAAAGATATTACAAAAAAGAGGTCTAATGACCTCTTTTTTAGTTAAAATTTTCATTCAATCAGAGCTAAACTTTAGCTGAAATCACGCTATCTAAGTATGACGTCATGGCTTCTTTAAATCTATTGCATTCAGCCTCGTTATTAGCCTCAAAACGGAGAGTAAAGACTGGTTCGGTATTACTTTGCCTGATTAGTGCGAAACCACCCTTAAAAACGATTCTCATGCCGTCTAGTGTAACGATCTCTTTTATTTCAGAACCGAACATATCAGGATGATTTTTTACTTGATTTTTCATAGATTCAAGAACTTCTTTTTTCAATTCGTTAGGACAAGGGAAACGTACCTCATCACTTGTGAAAACTTTGTTAAACGGTGCTAAGAGTTCTTCCAATTTGAAATCAGGATTTGATTTTTTGTGTTTTGCAACAATTTCAATCATTCTGCAACCGGCATAGATTGCATCGTCAAATCCGTAATATCTGTCCTTAAAGAATGTGTGACCGCTCATTTCGCCACCTAAAACGGCGTGTGTTTCTTTCATTTTTTCCTTAATGTAGCCATGACCTGTTTTGCACATTACAGCATTTCCGCCTGCTTCGTTAATAGTGTCATATAATACTTGTGAGCATTTTACTTCTGAAACTACAGTAGGGTGTTCATCAATAATATCCATTGCATAAACTAAAAGTAATTTATCTCCAGTTAGTGGTTTTCCTTTAGAATCAACTATGCCAACTCTGTCACTGTCTCCATCAAATGCAATACCGATGTCAGCACCTGTTTCTACTACAGTTTTTGAGAGTGTTTCAAGGGTTGATAGCACACTTGGATTTGGATGGTGGTTAGGAAATCTGCCATCTGGTTCGGAGAACAATTCTACAACATCACAACCGATTGCTCTATACAAGTTTGGTGCAACAATTCCACCTGTTGCGTTTGCACTATCAACGACTACTTTTATACCTTCACCTACTTTGCCGAATTTTTCTTTCATTTCTGTAGTATATTCCGGAATAATTTCTGTTGAGAAATTATAGGTTTCTAGTTCCGTCGGTAATTTTTTCCAATTTTCAAAAGTCATTTCCTTAACTTCTTTAATTTGAGACTCATTAAGAGATTGTCTGTTATAAGTCATCTTCATTCCGTTGTATTCACTTGGGTTGTGACTTGCTGTGATAATCATTGCACCGTCAAGGTTATGAGCAAATTCAGAATAATAACCTATTGGAGTTGGTGCTAGTCCTAAATCTTCAATATGACCGACTTTTGAGTCCATTAACCCATTTATAAGAGCATCTTTTAATGAAGGGGAATGTAATCTGGCATCCATACAAACACTGATTCTCAAATCTCTTATTGCTTTGCCTGTCTGTTTTGCAATCCATTTTGTATAGCCTAAAGCTGTGTTGTAAAATAATTCTTCGGTGATATCTTTTCCATATATTCCGCGAATATCATTTTTACCAAAAGCGTGTTCTAATTCTTTCATAATATACTTCTCCTAAATTTTATTATATAATTTTAGCATGAAAAATTTGTTTGAAAAATTTGTAAACAATACGCAAATGTCTGCGTTGATTTTTTTATTACCAGCTCTTTTAGGAACTTTAATATTTATTGTGATTCCTGTAATTTGTTCATTTGGTTTAAGTTTTGTTCAATGGGATTTACTTAATCCGATTAAATTTGTAGGTTTTGAAAACTATCGAGAGATTTTTCATGATGGTTTATTTTATAAAATTTTAGGCAATACAATTGTATTTGCTCTGTCTACTTCCTTTTTTGGGGTTATTATTCCATTGATTTTAGCATCGATTTTAAATACAAAAATTAGAGGAAGTGAGTTTTTTAAAGGTGCTTATTTCTTGCCGTTTATTACTCCCATGGTTGTTGTTGGAGTTGTTTGGGCATGGATTTTTGACCCAAATATTGGTTTACTGAATCAGATGTTGCATTTGCACTTAAATTGGCTTTATGACTCAAAATTAGCCATGCCTGCACTTATTGTGGTATCAGTTTGGAAACTAGTCGGTTATAACATGATAATATTTCTATCATCACTTTCGGCTATTTCGCAAAGTCTTTTTGAGGCAGCAAAAATTGATGGAGCTAATTCATTTCAAATTTTTAAAAATGTGACTATACCAATGCTTTCACCTACAATATTTTTTGTTGTAATTATCACTGCGATTAGTTCATTTCAGGTCTTTGATTTAATTTATCTGATGACACAAGGCGGACCTTTTGACAGTACAAATGTTTTAGTTTACGCAATTTATAAAAACGCGTTTGAATACTTCAATGTAGGTAAAGCAAGTGCCATTGCCTACGTGTTATTTGTAATTATTTTGGTTTTAACTCTTATTCAGTGGAGTTTACGTAAAAAACTTGTTTATAATGAAAAATGATTTTACTTTAGAATAACAAAGTTTGCGGATAAATTTCTTCTACGTAATTTGCCCAATCGTTAGCTGGGAAAAATCCTATTGCAAATTCGACTGTATTTTCACCAAGTTGCTGTAAACCTTGAACCTCAATTGGTGGTCCTGCAGGTGTTGTTCTTGCAGGATTTTTTGGATTTGAAATTATTCCTGTACTACGTAGCAAAGTAATCGCAAGGGTGTTTTTGTAAACTTCGTATTCAGTCAAACCTTTTGTGATAACTCCTAAACCATTAGCCCAAACAAATCTTTGCATTGGCGCAGTATTTGTTTTAGCTTCTAAACCTTTTTCTTTTGGCAAATGTTCTCTGATGTTGTAATTTGGATCAAATTTACGAGTCAAAAGTACATTCATGTCTTCAGATTTAGTTTCTTTAATTGGTTTTGGTAAATTAAATCGGACTTGCCAAAGCTTATTACTCATAAGATTTAGCCATTTAATTTTGAAATTGAGTAATTTTGAACGTTTATTAAGTGAAATATCAACATTAAAAAATGAGGTTGCAATTCTTATTGTTGATTTTAATGAACCTTGCATAATTACTCTTGCTGATTTGATTTCAGCGATTTCATATTTGTCGTTTTCAACAGGTCCAAAATTGTAGCTGTCACCAATATCTTTGCATCTTACAAATTCAATAAAGTTTTCATATTTTTTTGCTTTATCATAGACATTTAATTTTCCATCTTCAATTTCAAGTCTGATATTTGAGTTGAATAAATTCATTGAATCGACTGCCAAGTCTGAAGATTTACCATTGGCATTAAATTCTTTAAGTAATGTATAAATCGTTGTGTAATCTTCAGTTACAGGAATTCTGTTTGTATCGTGAAGCAATTTTGTATCAAACCCTTTGCGCTTTGATAAAACTTGCGTTCCGTCTTCTATTTCAGTACGCTCAATTTCTAATAACTTATATTTGTCAAGGTATTTGAATGTAATTGACATATTTTCAGGCTGGGTAAGTCTGATTTCTTCAATAATAGTATTTGCGATTTGTAAAATCTTTTTATATCTGATAATGTTTTCTTCATGCACCATATCGGTTGAGCAACCACAAATGCTGTCATGTGCTTGGTTTTGTAATAGCAATTTGTAGGCATACTCAATTACATTGTCATATTTTGAACCAAAATTGTACTGTAATTTATCTGCCAAATCCAGTTTATATGAGCATTCTGTGTTTAATTGTTTTAATTTCATTCTAGAAGAATAACTTCCTGGAAGTATGAAAGTTTTTGAGTTATCTCTTAATTCATCGTTGAAATTTTCTTTAAATTTTACACGCTCAAAATAATCAAACGGACTGCCAACAACGATTACGTAATCATCCAGAATTTCGTTCATTGCTTTAATTTGACTCATAACATCATCAGGTACGTCAAGATGGTCGGCACCGATAGGCAACAAGATGCTATCCCCTGATTTTGATGCGATTTTGTCGAGGTTATCCTTTAAAAATTCGGCTTTTTGGATAATATTTTTGTCTGATGAAAATATATCCATAAAGTAGCCACGTACAAGATTTACCGTATTTATTCCGTTGAACTTAAATTCAGAAGGCAAATCTCCACAACCGCGCCAAACTATAGCTTTGTCAATACCATATTCTTTTAAAATATCAGGGATATTTTTGCTGTGTCCAAAAGTATCAGCTAAGTATGCGATAAAATCTTTACAACCAAAATGTCGTGCTGTTTTTAAACCTATTTCAATGTTTTTTCTAAACGTAATTCCGTCTGTTAAAAACTCATCTACCAAGCAGTAAAAAGGTCCGATGAAGAGCTTTTTTTCTTCAATTAATTTTCGGACAACTACTTCTTTTTCAGGTCTCATTTCGAGATAGTCAAGCAGTGCTGCAGTTTGACCGTCAAAGTAAAACGAAGGTAGTTTACCCTCTTCAAGCATATCTAGTACATGGTCAAATACTCTTAACAGTCGTAATCTGAAAACTTCAAACTCTCTATACCATTCTCTATCCCAGTGGGTGTGGAAATATGCAATTACTGCTTTTTTAGATTTCTTCTTATTAAACATAATTTTATATTACCATCTAATATTTCAGTTGGCTAATTGTTAAGATTAGACAATAGTTGAATGTAAATTATAATAAAAATTTTTAACATAAAACTGAAATGAGGTGTTTTATGAAAAATTTCTTTATTTATTCTCTATTGTGTTCTCTTTTTTTATCAGCCTTAAATGCTGTAGATGCTGCAAGTTCTCCAATTACAACTATTTCAAGGACTCAAAATAGTATTTCGCAAGACAATATTTATAAAAACGATTTGTCACAAATTGAAAGTTATCTTTTTGGTCGAACATACAAAAATGATAGTGTATATTCAAGGATGAATCGAATTGAACGACATTTATTCGGCAGATTCTATTCAACAATGAGCACAGCTAAAAGAATGAATCATATTTTGGCAAATTATCGTGATGATTATAATAATAGAAATTATTTAGCAGATGATTATTACAGTACAAGAAGGTCTCCTGCACGTCGAATCTATAATCGTTATATCGGACAACCGACAGGATACACCCCCTCAATCATAGACAATCCGTTTAACTTCAACAATTTTTCTCCAACATTTAGCAGAGGTTTTTCTAACAATCGAGGATACGGATATAATAATATAGTACCGGCTATGACAGGAGCAGGGGTTCATATTCTGAACTAATGTAAAAAATATATAAAGGATTAAATTTTCGGCTATTTTAATGATACTATATATATTGTAGTTATTTAAAGGGAGAAGTTACAATATGTGTGGTATTGTTGGATATACAGGCAAAAAAGCCGCAGTTGATATATTATTAGACGGACTTGAACAATTGGAATACAGAGGATATGACTCTTCAGGTATTGCTGTTCAATGTGCTGACGGTATAAAAGTTTATAAAGCAGAAGGTAAGCTAAAAAACTTGAAAGAAGAATTGGCTCCTCATGCTTATGAAGTTTCAAAATCTACATCTGGTATTGGTCATATCAGATGGGCAACTCATGGTGCTCCTACAGTTGTCAATGCTCACCCTCATACTTGTGGATGTGGAAAATTAGTTCTTGTACATAACGGAATCATTGAAAATTACAAAGAATTAAAAGCAGAGCTTGCTGCAAAAGGATGTAAATTCCGTTCTCAAACAGATACCGAAATCGTTGCACATTTAATTGCATCAATTTATGGTGAAGTCAAAGATTTGACAAAAGCAGTACAAATGGCTACAAAACGTATTGAAGGTGCGTATGCTTTTTGCATTATGCATAATGATGAACCTGGAAAAATCGTTGCAACAAAAAGAAATGCTCCACTTTTGATTGGTGTTGGTGAAGGTGAATATTACGTAGCATCAGATGTTCCAGCAACAATTAAACATACAAATAAAGCCATTTATTTAACTGATAATCAAGTTGTAACATTGACTCCTGATTCATTGGTTTTAGAAGATGAAAACGAAAATGTTCTTGAACCTAAAATTGAGGTTCTTCCTTGGGAGCCGGTAGCTTTGAGCAAAATGGGTTACAAACACTTTATGCTTAAAGAAATTCATGAACAACCTGACGTAATTAGAAATATCTTGGTTGGAAAACTTCATACATCAGATTCTCCAATTGTTTTGAATGAAGTTAAATTAACTAAAGAAACCCTAAAAAATCTAAATCGTATTCAAATTATCGCTTGTGGTACATCATTACATGCCGCAATGATTGGTAAATACATTATTGAAGGTTTTTGTAATATTCCAGTTGATGTTGAGGCATCAAGTGAATATATCTACAGAAAAACAGTAACAGACAGTCACACACTTGTAATCGGTGTTTCTCAATCAGGTGAGACTGCTGACACATTAACTGCCATCAAACAATCAAAAGCAAGAGGTTCTCACATTTTGATTATTACAAACAGACCTGACAGTGCTATGGCTCGTGAAGCTGATAGTTTAGTTCCTGTAAGTGCAGGTATTGAGGTTTCTGTTGCTGCTACAAAATCATATATTGCTCAGCTTACGTCATTTTATTTGCTAGCTTTATATATGGCTGAAATTAAAGGTACAATGTCAGAAACAGATTTGGTTAATATTAAATCTGATATGTTGCTGTTGCCACAAAAGATTGAACAAATTTTAGCTCATAAAGAAGATATTCAAAAATGTGCTAGAAAATATTCAGGAACGAAGGATTTTATCTATATAGCAAGAGGAGTAAATTATCCAACAGCATTAGAAGGAGCTTTAAAACTGAAAGAAATCAGCTATATCAATGCAACTGGCTATCCTGCAGGTGAATTAAAACATGGTCCTATAGCAATGCTTGATGATACAATGCCTGTATTGTCAATTTTGATGAACGGTCCAGTTTATGAAAAATTGCTATCAAATAGTGAAGAGGCAAAAGCAAGAAATGCTAGAATGATTGCTTTGACAAACTCTTCTGACCCTAAATTGGATGATTTATTTGACTTTATTATTCGAGTTCCTGAGGTTTCAGAAGTGTTGTCTCCGATTATTGCAGTTGTTCCGTTGCAATTGGTTGCGTACTATATTGCCGAATTTTTGGGTAAAGATGTTGATCAACCGCGTAACCTTGCAAAATCAGTTACTGTTGAGTAGGAAAACTCTCAGTTACTACCACGGTTTTGAGTTGCAGTACTCCACTCTGTTAAGAGTGATATCATGTCTTCTGAACTTGTTTCAGAATCTCAAAATTGGCAAGATGTGCTAAGCTAAAATGCTGAGGGTTTATCACAAGGAATACAAATGCAAATATTATCTGAAATTACTTATTTAAAATCAATTAGACAACCAAATACAGACCAAATAGAATCAGAACTAACTAAACAATTCGGTTCAATCCTGCGTTGGGCTGTTGTCGGTGTTGAAGATAGCGGTTTAAAATTGTGTGTAACATACGAAAAAGGGGTATAAAATATACCCCTTTTTTTATTACCGATTTTTAATTTATACAATAACTGAATTTGTCATTTTTTCAAGTTTAGCATTATCAATGTATTTTTGATCGATTTGACCTGATTTATATGCGTGGTCTGTAGAAATTTTTGTCAATGCTAATACACCAGCACCAACAACTGCTGCGATTGCTGCAGCCTTACCATATTTAGGAGCTGCGGCTACAAGTTTATGTCCTGCTTGTTCTAATTTTGCTGCAAATGTTGCCCATTTAGCTTTAGGAAGAGCTTTACCAAGTAATTGACCTAATTTGCCAAATCCTTTGCCCAATAGTGCTGTTGCTTTTACACCTGTTTGAGGTTTATAAACCATTGCAGCAACGCCTGCACCTGTTATTGTTGCTACTGCACCGCTTTTAATACCTGTAATAATATCGTTTTTGACATGTTCACCTGTGCATTTTACTCTGTTTACTTTTGAACCCATCTCATTGTTGTTCATTGTTTTTACAGTGTTAGCTGTTGCTAATGTTACTCCGTACATAATACTATTTTCCTTTCTGCTTTCTGAATTTTCCCTACTCATATATAAAGTATTTCCAGCAGGAAGGATTGCCTTGTTAAAATTTTTAAAATGCCAAATGTACTAAGTATGTGTATTTTAATACTTTACATTTCTTAATATTCATCAATCATAATTGCATTAACAGGACAACTAATTGCAGCATCTATGCATAAATCTTCAGTTTCATCTATTTTTACAGGGTTTACAATTGCTTTTTCTCCACGCATTTCAAAAACTTCAGGGTTGATAATTGCGCATGCTCCACAACCTACACAAGAATCTAAAATTGCAATGTTCATAAAAATATCCTCCATATAAACTTGTAGTTTATTATGAAGGATATTTTTAAAATTATTATCAGTCGTGATATTTACGACATTTTACTAATCTTCGTTAGAAATAATTTGTGCACCGTTATTTTCAACAGACAATGTCTTGATATCGCACTTGATGTTTTGATCAGCCCAAGTATCTCTTACAATAGTTCTAATTTTATCTAAGTCATTTCTCTCAGAAATAACTAAAATTGAAGAACCTGCACCACTTAAAACACAACCTAAAACATTGTCAAAATGTCTCAAGTTGTCAATGATTTTGTCCAAACCAGGAACTAACTTCATTCTGTATGGTTGGTGAAGTCTATCTTGTAGAGCTAATTTCATCAATTCAGAATCTTTTGTATGTACGGCTTGAACAAACATTGCAAGTCGTTTTGCGTTAAATATGGCATCCTTCATTGGAACTTCTTTTGGTAATACAGAACGTGCAATATCTGTAGATAGTTCAAAGTCAGGAACACAAACTGTAACAGCCCAATCATCCGGCCATTCAAGTTTCCTGTAAACGACACTACCATCTTCTTCTTGAGATGAAATAACAAGTCCGCCAACGATTGCAGGAGTAATATTGTCAGGATGACCTTCAATTTCGCATGCAATAGATAACAATGCCACTTCATCAGCAGGTCTGCCTAAAAGTTCATTTGCAGCAATCAATGCTCCTACAATAACAGAAGAACTGCTACCTAATCCCCTTGCAACAGGGATATTTGAGTGGATATTTATTTTTAATTCGCTTGGCGACTGTCCGATTGAATTGTACAAAAGCTCAACTGCTTTGTATACAATACTGTTTTCGTCTGATGGAACATGGTCAAGTGACAATTGGTCAATTGAATCGTTGTCAGCCAAAACATTTATTTCTACGCCTGTGCCTGGAAGAACTGTTTCTTCAATAGTGATTGTATTATAAATAGGCAAAGCCATTCCTAAACAATCAAATCCAGGTCCGATGTTCGCTGTTGTAGCAGGAACTTTTACACTAACTTTCATATTCTTAATCTACCTTTCGTAGTATATTATACCAAGAATAAATAAAAAAGCTAATTATTATCAGTTATTCAAAATATCAGGTAAATGTGTTTTATTATATTAAGATAATGTAACATTATTAACATTATAATTAATGGTCGTATAATAAGACTATGACTGATTTTCATCCATATTTTACACATGATGGTTCTGTTGGGTTGTACAGTCCTCAGTTTAATGATATTTATCATAGTGCGACAGGCGCTTTAACAGAAGCTTATGAAAAATTTATTTATCCATCAGATATTGAAAGTTTGATGTCTAAAGAGTCGATAAAAGTTTTGGATATTTGTTATGGTATTGGATATAATTCTAAAAGTTTTCTAAATTATATTTTAGAAAATTTTTGTCAGAAAAATTTTTCAAAAAAATCTTTCTCTACAAATTCGCATATCGCGTCGATAGATACCGATAAAATAAGCAAGGGAAATATAACTAATTATATCGGCAAGGTATATAGTGATAATATTTCTACTAATAGTGTTGATAAAATATCCTCTAAGTCTAACCAATGTAACGTATCGATACATGGCGATAAAGTTTTACCAAAGATTTATATAAAAGCTGTAGACTTTGATAAATTTTTGTCCCAACTTTCTCCTTTCATTAAAACAGGAGTAAAAAAGATTGATAATTCTCATTTAGATTTTGAGTATAGTATAATAAACAAATTTCTTAATTCGGATACTAAAATAAAATATAAAAAAAT
>ERZ1035032.388-NODE-388-length-36941-cov-79.413300_pt1 | contig 36941 bp, 21 predicted proteins | sample MGYA00520693_ERZ1035032 | MGnify/ENA primary metagenome ERZ1035032 (study PRJEB33766, sample SAMN09781740) | gut metagenome | biome: gut microbiome | host: Homo sapiens | place: Madagascar | study: EMG produced TPA metagenomics assembly of the PRJNA485056 data... | reverse complement strand
CTTTACGGTGCAAAAGTACAATAAACTTTTTGAATATGTATAATATAATGGGCATTATTAGTAATAATTAACCCACTTTGTTGAACATTTAAAGGATTTTAATATGAATGTGCAAAGAATAGTGGACATCATAACGTCCAACAAACTGAGCAAAATTGATATTGCTTCAAGGATGAAGGTTAGCAGAACTACACTGGATAACCTTCTTAATGGTGCTGATGTGAAGGTTAGCACGGTTGAGAATCTTGCCGAAGTTCTTGGTGTTGATGTAGCTGAATTTTTCAGTTCTGAGAAGAAAACTCCATCTTTGGCTAGTAATGGTAATGTGGTTGACATGAATGAGCTGGAGAGGGAAGTGATAGCTCTTAGGGCTGAAAATAAGGTGCTGAGGGAGATTCAGGGGCTTTCTGCTAGAAGTCAGGTACATGTAGGGTAGTAAAGCTATTTGAGTGAAATGGATGTAAAAATGTGCGGATTCATTTCTGTGACACTGCTAATAGTGTTCATTGGAATATATTATTTAATGAGAAATGGTAAGAGAAACTATGCGAATAAGTTGCAAAGTCTTAAGATGAATGCTTCTCAATATGAATCGTGCAAAAAGATCGTGCAAGAACATTTAGTAAAAAAGAAGCCATTACCTAGAGATAATCAATTACTAACACGCTATATAGAATGGTGGTGGAAGCATGATAAAGATTTGGCATACGTTGAATCAGATAGCTTTATAGTGTCGTGTGTTTGCATCAGTATTTATGCTGTATATAATATTTTTTATTATTCAGATAAACTTATACCTGCATGCGAATCTTTAGGATTGTTAATTGGTTGGACTGTTATAGTACTTGGTTATGTTTATTCTATAGGAAGTGCTGCTGCTTATTTGTTGGGTACAGGCTTATTTAATGGAAATATGTATATCAAGACTATATGGTATTGGATAAATGTTGTTATAGTAAACATCTTATTGCTAGGCTTATTTTGTTTAATTTTGCGTTTTTATAACATTGTTGATTAAATGCATTTAAGCAGGTTTGTTGCGAGTAGATAAAGATGGAACTTAATTATGAATGAAAATGAAGAAGAATGGTTTGAAATTGATGTTGATGCTCATCGTGTGCTTTCTTTGTTCGTGTAGCAAGGAAGGCTTGAATGATGCAGATGAGGAAACGAATGTTGTTTCCTGGAATGATACTAAGTATAACGTTTATTATTCTTGGTGTACGGATCCTGTTAGACCTGCTCCATCAAACGATAAGTACTTTTGGGTAAACTTGGCTTTGGAGAACTCTGAGCATCCAGATAAGAGTTTATATCTTAGTTGCGTTAACTACATATATGGAGAAAAAGTTGATTTAACAACTGATAAGTATGATTCTAGCATAACGTTCAATGATGGCAGACAGACTTATTCCTATGAGGGTGGAAGCTCTAAAATAGAGGCTGGCAGCTATTATATCCTTTCAAGAAAGGGAGACCGTATAAGCGTTGCTATTCATCTTCTCTATTCTAATGGTAGCCATGATAAGGACAAACTGGATGTTGAGTATGAAGGAAAGTTGAGGGATAGTGATTATCTACCAGCAGAAGATTGGCAGAATAAAGCTAGTTACAGCTATGACTTCACCAGCGATGGCGTTTCATATATGTATGGCAAATGGGCTGAGTTTGATATTAAGGACGGTATTGCCTTCTTCTCTTGTTATGCCTTTGAAAAGGGTAATAGAGAAAAGACAGAGACTAACTTCGATATGACTGTAAACAACTTCGAGTTAGGCAAGAAGATAGATCTTTCTGACCGAAACTATTACAGATGGAGTAGCTTTGTGCGCCATGAAAATGTTCTCCCCGGCAGTTATATGTATGTGACTTTAGGGGAGAATGGTTACGAGATAACAATAGAATTGCTCTATAAGGATGGTAGTGGCGAAAGCCATCATCTTTTGATAGAGTATAATGTATATAAATAGAATGGTTTTAGATAATATTGATTAAATTATAGATTGTTTCGAAAGAAACGTTTAAGTATTTGAAAATCAAAGAAAAATGAATTTGGTTTGGTAATTAGTTGGGTGTGTCTTGTAATGTGTTGGATATGAGTTAGTTATTATAACTGCTTGATACTCATTTAGTACAGAATTAAATTTATGCTCTTTGTTTGACACGTTAAACGTGAAGTATGTAGGCGTTTGTTTAGAAATGGTTTCGAATAAAATTAGTGACTTATGGCTACGTTTAAGATTGTTGTACAGCATCAGAGATCGGATGGTTTCTATCCTGTCTATATTCGGTTGACACATAACCGAAAGGTATTATATATTAAGACTGATAAGATGGTCGCTCAAAAGGGCATCGTGAAAGGTTCTCACGATGTTAGGGACTCTTTTGTTCTTAACTCTCTGACCCAAAAGATGGACTCTTGGATTTCTAGACTGAATAAAGAGGATATTGAAAAATGGTCTGCAGAGGAGGTTAGAGATTTCTTATTGAGTAACGATAGTGACGTTTGCTTTTCTGATTTTGCAAGAGAATATATATTATCCCTGTCTAGATCATTAAAGCCGCAATCTCTTCGTAACTATAATCAGGCTCTTTCTAGTATAGAGAAATATTGTGGAACAGATCAGATTATGTTCAGCGATTTGACGACTAAACTGGTACAAGGATGGATAGATAGTATGGTGGATTCTAAATCTAAGAAACATTTCTATCCAACTTTCTTAAAGAAGATGTTTTTGGCAGGTGTTGCTAATTATAATGATTATGACAAGGATATTATAAGAATAAAGGTGAACCCTTGGCCACGATTGTCGATAGATAAACGTGATAAGCCGAATAAGAAGGCAATAACCATGGAGGATTGCAGAAAGATTTTTTCTGTGCCTCCATCTTCTCAGACGGAACAGTTGGCACTTGATGTATGTAAGATGATTCTTTGCCTTGCAGGTATCAATGTGGCTGATTTGTTTGAAATGCAGAAGGATGATTATTTTAGTGGCATATTGCATTATAAGAGGCAGAAAACGAAAACGGTTAGAGACGATGAAGCCTATATAGAAATGAAGGTTCCTGATATGCTTCTTCCTACGTTTGAAAAGTATTTTGCATGCAAGGATGATCCTTATTTGTTTATGTTTCATAAGAACTATAAGAGTAGTATGTCTATGAGTAGTAATATTGGTTTATTCCTCAAACATTTTTGCAAGAATACTCTAAATGATTATCTTCATATTTCTCCTTATACATTTCGCCATACTTGGGCTACTATTGCGCAGAATGACCTGGGAGCCAGCTATGAGGAAATTGGTTTTGCACTGAATCATATCAGTACGCATAAGGTAACCATGGGCTATGTGAAGCCAGACTTCTCCAGAGCTTGGGAACTGAATGAGAAGGTGGTGGAGAAGATTTTCTTTACCAATGATCCGAGCAGACGAACACAAGATTATCATGCTCCGGTGTTTGAGAAAGTGGAGGAGACGTTTGAACTTTGTGCTGATGCTTACTTCATGGGTGAGGTGGTTGGTCATGTGGATGGCAAGGGCTACCGGAATACGGATGAGGTTATCCAGCAACTGATGGATAATATCAATGATACTGTGCCTAAGAACTGTACTATACAGATTAAGGTGAAGAACGTGACCAAGAACCAGACTAAGTACTTTGAACGAATGCGTGACATAAAATAGGGCGTTTTTGGTTAAAACTGATTAATTTATGACTAATAAGGGTTAAAATCTAACGGTTTTACCCATTTTCTTGACAGAGGGCAGTCTTCTCTAAAGTAGTGAAAATTTTAGAGAGGGCTGCCCGATTTGCGTTTTAGCCATTATTAACAATTTTGAGATTCTTGATGTTGATGGTGGTTTCCTGCTTTTCAAAGTCTTCTTCGAGTTTGTTGAAGACTTCCTCAACAGAGAGGTTTCTGGTTTCATCACTATTGAATGAAACCGACTGCAATTTTGGAGCTGCATAGGGCAGGAACTTGGCCACCATCGCCAAACGTCCAGCTGGCTCATCTATATCATATAGATCTTTTTCCAGGGAATAGCCCTTTTCGTTTGTGCCATTCAGGTAGCCCACAATGGCATCACGGAGGCTTTCTCGGACGCTTTTTGTAACCTTGTTGGGGGTTCCAGCCTTTCGTCCTCCAGTCTTTTTTCTTTTGACCTTTGGTTTGGATTCATTATTATCTTTCTGTACTGCCATATTTCCTTATTTTTTAATGTTACTGATAGTTTTCGATTGCAAATATAGCGAAAAAATGGATAAGTAGGTGCACGACTTGCGCAATTTATCAAAAACCTTAGCGAAAAATGCATTACTTTTACACTGTTTAAACATTTAATTCGAATTTTATGGGACTTATAGGAAAAATTGCTGGTGGAGCAGCTTCTGCTTTTGGAGGTGCTTTGGCAGCCAAAGCTAGGAACAAAGGATATGATGATTATATCCAGATGTTCAATGACCGTATGCAGCAGGTGAAGGATCACCGGGACAACTTGTATTACCAGGATCCTACGCAGACAGCGGAGAATCAGGTGGCCGTGACCAATGCCCAAAAGGTGTTGGATAATGCCACGCAGACTGCTAAGAACACGAATATTGTGACTGGTGGCTCTGAGGAAGCAGTGGCTTTGAGCAAACAGGCTGCCCAGGAACAGGTGGGTAAGATGATGCAGGAAGCTGCCGTGCAAGGTGCTCAGACTAAAGATAATGTTTGGAATACTGCCGACTCTCAGGTTAACGCTATGACCAACTACATAGCTTCTGCCAAGAAGGAGAAGGGACTTTCTACTGCCAAAGGTATTACGGATGCGACCAGTGGTTTGGCTGGAGCTGCAAGTGCTTTACCGATTTAAGGAAGGAGGGAGCTATGGGATTTAAATTGGATGATTTGATAACTCCTAAGCGTCCGGCAACAGCAGTAACGCCTGTTGCTGATTTTCCTTCTGATCATGTGGAGAAGCCGGAAGTGGAGGCTGCACAAGCAGTACAGGCTACGACTACGGAACCTGAAAAAGGTGCTGCTATTGATACTACTGGTATTGCCGGGAATGGTGGCAATGGGACCTTTGCCGAGCAGCTGGGGGCAGAGACTACCAGCACGGAAGGGGCTGGAGACATTCAGAAGATAGACTGGACCCGACCTTATAGCGAGATAGAGCAGAATGCCTTGCTTAGACAGATGACTCCTCAGGATATAGCCAGGGACTATGCTAAGAACGGTGATGGAAACTGGTATGTATTTATGCCATGGTTGAAGCAGTTTGACCCTAACAAGACCGTTCAGCAGAGTATCGATGACCAGAAGAGGGCTGAGAGAAATACTAAAATGGAACAATGGGGCAACTTTTTGATGCACTTGGGCAACTTCTTTGGCACGACACAAGGTGCGCCATCGCAGCAGATTGAATCAGCGCAAGAACTTACAGATCGGCAACGCAAGATTCGGGAGAGTACTGACGCGCTGAGAGAAAAGGGATATGACCAGATGATGGTGAATATCTTCAAAGAGCGACAAGCCAAGCAGGCACAGATGCAGGCTGAGGCTGAGGTTAGGGCTAATGAGGCTCTGGCTGCTTATCGTGGAGCGCAGAAGAATCAGGAGGAGGCTCTTACTCCTGTTAAGGTTAAGACGGAGCAGGAAAGAGGTAATGCCGCTGCAGCTGCAGCTGCCTTAAGTACTTCGAAGAAGGATACTGAGGATGCGTTGAGAGGCAAGAAAGGCAAATTGCTTGATGCTCAAACTAACAATGCCAATGCCGGAGCTGCTGACCATAACGCCAGTATAAAGGTGAAGGGTGCGCAGGTGGAGCATATTCATACGCAGACAGAGGGACAGAGGCAGAAGAATGCGAACCAGAAGGAGGCGGATGATTTCAATACCAGGTATGTGAATGACCCTACATTTAAAAAACATGTGAACGACTGGGCTAGACATAATCATTTGGCTGTTGGTGACAACGAGGATGGCAGTGGCGGCACCTGGGCTAACGAGAAGAACAGACAGCAGGCTGCTGCTTATGCCAGGGCGAAGATGAAGCATGACCGGACTCCTCCTTCCAGAAGGGGAAATGGTGGAAGCAAGGTTCCTCCTTCACGCAGAGGTGGTGGCAGTAAGGTTCCACCATCAAGAAGAAAGTAATAATCATTAAATAATCAAGATATGTTTGACGAACGAGACAGAAAGTATTTCTATGATGAGTTCAAGAACAATGGCTACGAGGTAGGTAGCTATGATGACTTTAAAAATGACTTGAACAACAAGGAAGATCGTGACTGGTACTACAATGAGGCAAAGAACATGGGGTATGATGTGGGTACGCAATCGGACTTTGACAAGATGGTGATGGAGCCATCTGCATCTGCTTCTAGTGATAGTAAGCAGGTGGCTAAGTTTGTGGCGCAACCAGTAGCGAAGCCAGCAGCTGAAAAGCCAAAGGAAGATAACAGATCGTGGCTTACGAAATGGATGACTGGTACTCTGCCGGAGGAAGAGGAGCAGGAAACTGCTGATAAGGAGTCTGGTCTTATAGCTAAGGCATTGAATATGTTTCCTACTGGTGTTCAGACCAGCAACGGAACATATCAGCCAGCACCAGCAATTCCTCAACCTACAGTAAAGGGTGAGGAAATGCCTGTTGAGGTGGAAACAACTCCTTCTTCGGCAAATGTGGCTTCTCCTGAATCTAAAGAGGAGGTTCCTGCATCTGCTGCAGTGGTGAATAATGAGGGAATGATGGATGCCAAACTTGCCAACTATATTGAGAACTGGAAGCAGAGACCGGATAAGCAGAGTACTTACTTTGAGAATATGGTTGCCGACTTGTTGGCTGATGGCACTGCCAATAGCAATGAGGAGGCAGTGAATATGGTGATGCCTGCTTTGCGTAGATATGCCAATCGTTCTGCCATGGACGTTACCAACCAGGTAGTATCTTCTTTGCCTGATGATACGGTGCAGGATGCTGAGCAGAATATCGATGCGCAATGGTATAGCCATGGCGTGCAGGATAAGTTGAAGCAGGAGGCAGACAGCATGGGTATCAGCTATGATGACTATGTAGGACAGTTCCTGAAACCAGCTATGGTACAGAGTTTGGTTAACAAATATGGTCCGAATTATCGCAATATAGCCGAGGGCATCGCAACACGCCTCTATTCTCACGATGAGAATGTGCAGGACAGACTGATGAATCAGGACATCAACGAGGCTCTTTCTAGCGTTATCAGCAAATATGTGAGTCCATCTGTAGTGGATGAGTACAACAAGGCTCAGGAGGCAGGCAGTAAGGCATTTACGGAGGGAATGGAAGGAAGCCAGTTTATTCCGGCTAATCTTCGTCTGGGTACAGCACTTGGTGCTCAGTATGAGGCAAACGAGGCCAAGGATCCTGCAAAGGTGCTTTCTGGTTTGCAGAAGAAGTTTGGCAAACTCTACCGGAATCCGAAGTTCCTGAATGACATGAGCAATGCCGCATTTAAGGTTATGCAACGGTATGGCTTGAATGGCACTCAGAGTAGTGATCCTAAGCAGTTCAAGCCAATGGTCAATACTGCCATTAAGAATGAGTTGGACAAGCTGGAGATTAAGGGTATGATGCCTAAGGGTAGTGCTGAGTACATCATGAAGACTGGTTTGGGTAACACTATTGTGGGTAAGATTATTCGCAAGGCTGTTCAGACGGACTACCAGAACTGGCTGGAGGATATTGCCAATCAGCAGTATCAGCCCGGCTTTTGGGAGAACGTGGCTAGCGGTTCGCTTACCTTTGCAGGTGATGCCTGGAGTTATTGGCTGCCTGGAGCCGCAGGTGGCAAGTTGACCAAGAGTATGGTAGCCAAGGCAGAGGGTAAACTGGCTGGTGACCTCATGGCTAAGGGTATGGAGCGCAAGATGGCTGAGCGAGCTGCCAAGGTACTTATTGGTAAGAGTAAGGCCGAGGCTTTGAAGAGTGGAGCTGTGCATGGTGCTGTTACCTTTGGCGGTCAGTCTGCTATTTCAAAGCCTATTGATGAGGTTTATCGCACTGGTCAGTTTGACGAGAATGGCAAGATTTACAATCCTTCTGTGGGTAAGGTTATCGCTGATACTCTGGGCGAGGTGGCTAAACAGACTGCCGTAGGTGCTATCATGCAGGGTGGAAACATCGCTAATATGGTAGGTAAAGGCAGAGGTTTGGCTACCAATATTCTTGCTGATGTTGGTGGTAAGGTTGTGGATTCCGGTATTATGACTGGTCATCAGATGCTGGAGCGCATGGCGCAGGACCCGAACTTCAAGCCTACTGGCAAGGATGCTGCCGAGAGTTTCTTGGAGAGCATGGCGAACCTTACTGCTATCGGCTTGCCGGGCATGGTGGGCAAGTATGCTCGATTCAAGGACGCAAGGGAGTTTAACAAGAAGTTTGACTTCACTGATCAGGATATTGCCGAGTTGAAGAGATTCGGCTATGATGGTCTTCGTGATGCTTTTGAGAAGGTGGGCATCGGGGAGTATGCTGTGGTTGGTGAGAATGCTCAGCGACTTGATGGGCAGCTTACCCAGAAGTATATGGACCTGATGAACGACAAGAGCGTGCCGGAGGTGTTGAAGGCTAAGATGATGGCAGTTGTAGAAGGCAAACGCCCTTCTTCTTTCTCGCCTGTAGTAGATTCTGTCATCGTGCAGCCTATGGATCATGACGGAAAGGTGTATCTCGAAACCTTGAATAAGGATGGCGGTATCATTGACAGAAAGGAGTTTTCTTCTCTTGATGAGGCTCAGAAGGCAGATAAGAAACTGGAGTATGAGAAGACTCTTGGTTTGGCTTCTGTGCTGGAAGGTGAGTTCCACAATGAGTTTACGCAGGAGCATCTTGAAGGCTTATACAACAAGGCAGCCCAGAAATATAATATGGGTGAGAAATTGACAGATGAGGATAAGGCAGCGGTTTATCTTCATCAGAATGCTGGTGCCATCAAGGACATCATGGATAAGCAGCAGAAGGGTATTATCCTTACTGATGAGGAGCAGAAGCAGATTAATGCCTATCGTCATTATTATGACAGTGCTTTGGAGAACAGTTCTGTGATGAGGGAGTTTGTGAATACCTTTGAGGATTCCCATGGTGTGGCACGTGGTACTCTCCGTAAGGCTTTGGAATCGAAAGATAAGAAGTATGCGCCACTGGTGGAGTCTTATCTTAAGGAGCTTTACAACTCTATTGAACTGAAACGTGAAATGAAGCAGACGATGGATGATCTCTATAATACTGCCCATGGAAATGAGCAGAATAGGATTGAAGGTGAAAATCCTGTATCTCCTGCTGAGGGTTCTGCTGAGGGGGCTGCTGGTGGCCTGGAGCCTCCAGTTTCAGAGGGTCCTGCTCCGTACCAAGACCGTACCAACTCCGTATCAACTCCGAGTGATGCAGAGGTTGCTGCAAACCCTGCAAACGTTGCAAGCTCTGCTGCTGGGGGTGCAGGAAATGAGACAAAGGTTGCAAGTTCGGAGAATAAGGTTGCAAACTCTGATGCTTTTGTTATGGGGCAGGAAGCCTATAAGAATGGGGATTCCGGGGCTTTGCAGGCTATTGACTATAATAGCGATTTGGCTACCGGGCGTTTGAAGAGAGCGTTTAAGGATAGCGATAATATGTTTGATTTGGTGACTAAGGTCTATAATGAAGGCAGGGACATGGAGCAGTTTGTGGCTCAGCGTGCGAGTCTTCTTACTTCTGCCCAGAAAGAGGCGATCAGCAAGTATGTGGAGGCTATGGATGCCAAGAAGGGTGCTATTGATGCTCTGCAGCATGCTGATGATGGCTATGATGAGGCGTTGAAGCAGCAGCTCTGGCCATACCAGACGGAAGACGGAAATATCGTGCCAGCTACTCTTACAAGCGGTAGGCAGGTGTTCTTGAAGAAGGCTAACGAATATGGTGGCGGCTTTGTTGTTGTGCCTGATGAGCAGGGACAGCCTACTATTAAGCAGGTATCAGATGCCGAGATTAAAGAGGTGGGCACTCCTGTTCCGCTTGATGAATACATCGAGAGTTCCTTGGCTCAGCAGAAGGAAGCGAGAGCACAGCAGTTTATCAGCCAGTTTGATGGCAGCGGCTTGAAACCGAATGACCGGGTAGCGGTTGCCATGGAGGAAGGTGATGCTAATATTGACATGACCTTTGCCGGATATAGCGAGGACGGAAAGATTGTGCTTACTGATGGCAAGGACAATATCGCCCTTTCTAAGGAGGAATTTGATACCTGGCGCACGAATGCACTCAATAATACCATTAATGAGCGTTTGAATCGTGAGGACGAAGAGCGTGAATTGGCTGAAATGAAGAAGGCTGAGGCTGAAAAGCAGGAGCGATATAAGAAGGGTATCTTTGGTTATGCAGCTGGGCAGCCAGACTATTCTGATGCACAGACGGCCCCTAAGGTGGCAGCAGAGTATCTGCAAGAAACTGCCGGGGATGACCGCAAGGCTCTTTTTGCTAATATTGTTGCCGAGAAGCAGGCTTTGCAGAAGCGTATCAACCAGCTAAGAGAGCATATTGCAAGTAATGAGGAATGGCTATCCATTAATGCTGATCTGGACCCGAAGAATGCTGAGACAAGGACTTTGGCTAATAAGCAGATGGAGGGACAGATTGCAGACCTACAGGCTCGTTTCGACAACTGGAATAAGATTCGTTCTGCCGTGATGACTCCTGAGGAGGCTCAGGCTATCAAGGCAGACCGCACCCAGAAGATTGCCGATGCTGGCGTGAATGAAGGTGACGTTGCTCCTATAGAGGGTCGCGAGGTTGCCGTGCTTAGTGATGAGGAATTGAAGAAGCAATATCCTACTATGGATGAGGCTAGCAATTTTATTGCCTCAGAGCGTAAGCGTATCTATCGCATACAGTCGGATGAGGTGCAGCGAGAGATTGATGGTGTTGATGAGGTGCTTGATCGCTACGTGAATGGTGAGATAGACCTGGAGCCAGAGCAGATTAAGGAGCTGAACACTACCAAGGCCCAGTTGCAGGCTAGACAGGCTAATCTTACAGAATCTGCCAAGGAGTTTAAGGCCCAGGCTGACAAGCTGAAAACACTCTACCGAAAGGAGAATATGGAGGCTAGAGCCAAGGTAGTGGAGAATCTGACTCCTGCCGAGCAGCGTGCCATCAAGGTGGAGAATGCCATCAAGAATGGTAATATGAGCCAACTTAATGCTATCTATGATGAGGTGAGAGGGGCAATAGACTTCAATGACACTGAGCCTAACACGCTGGAAGAGTATGTTGCTAACAGTATTGGCCGTTTTGCCTTGAACTATGAAGGCAAGGAAAAGGGTGGTGCTTTCTCTAATGGTATTCAGCAGGAGACTGGCTTGGGACGAAAGGACTTCGATAAATTGCAGATTCTCGCCAAGGAAGGTGAGGGAAAGACTGTTCCGGAGTTTGTTCATGGTCTGTATGATGACATGCCTGAGAATCTTAAGCAGATGGGATATACGGATCAGGACATAAGAAGTGCTTTCCTTGAATTGATAGGTAGTGCTCAAAGCTACCTTGACATTAAGAATTATACCTTGAATAATAAGGTGGCCAATGTTGAGCAGCAGATGCGAGAGGTTGAACGCCAGGAGGAGGAAATGATGCAAGACGGTGCTCATAGCGAAGCCTTTGACAAGATTGTAGAATTGGGAAAAGAGCAGAAGGAGTACTGGGACTTGATGGAGCAGGGAGAAGTAGATCCTGACGATGTGGCGGAAGTTGATGTGGCTCATGACATGGACGAACTTTTGAAGACTCTTTCTGACAAGGAGTTTAAGGAGGTTAGTGATGTTTTGAAGGGTATTGACGAGGAATTTGAGTATTTCACCGCTAATGAGTATGAGCGTAGAGAGGGCGCAAATGAGCGCAAGGAGAAGGCAGAAAATGCCAATACTTATGACGAGTCTATTAAGGAAGCATTGAAGCCTGTTTCTCCTTTTGCTATTGCCTTGAAGAGTGCTGTGGAGAGCGGTGACAAGAAAGCCATTAAGCAAGCTCAGAAGGATTTGACTGATGCCTTGATTGCAAGCGATTTGGGACTTGATTATCTTTCTGGACAGTTGGCGCAGGCTAAGTTGGTAAAGAAGAAGGATGAATTATATAAGGTGAAACGTGCAACCATCAAGCCGCTTACTGATGCCATTCATGCTATTGAGAGTGCTAAGAATATTGAGGATGCTCCTTTTGCAGACAGACTGAAACATGCTATCGCTGAAACGGAGACTGAGCCTACTGAGGCGCAGAAGAAGGCTGGCAACTATAAGAAGGGACATTTGACTTTTGGGGGATATGACTTTACTGTTGAGACTCCAAAGGGCGTGAATCGCAGCGGTAAGGATGAGCAGGGCAAGCCTTGGAGCGTGACCATGCATGATACTTATGGCTATATTCTTGGTAAAATTGGCGTTGATGGTGACCATATTGATATGTTCATCAATGATGTCGCTGACCTTGATACTTTTGATGGTAACGTTTATGTTGTTGACCAGGTGAACCCAGAGACTGGTGAGTTTGACGAGCATAAGGTGATGTATGGCTATCCTTCTGAGGAGGCTGCTACAGAGGCTTATCTTGCCAACTACTCTAAAGGCTGGAAGGGACTTGGTAAGGTTACTTCTGTGCCTAAGGCTACCTTTAACAAGTGGCTGGAGTCTTCTGACCGCAAGACTAAGCCTTTTGCGGACTATGCCATGATTCAGCATGCGGAGGCGCAGAAGGTTAAGGAAACTGATGAGACTCTTCCTTTTGGTGCGTCCATGAGTATGGATAATTTGCCTTTCCACCGCGATGTGAAGGAGGTGAAGCCATCTGATATGACGGAGGCGCAGAAGGTGGCTTACGATGCCGTTTCTGCCATGCTTAAGAAGGCTGGTATTCCGGTGAAGGTGGTTAGCAATGAGGATATGGAGAAGGTGGCTGAGGCGCAGGATAATCTGAATCTTGCCATGCTGCTGAATCAGCCTGAAATGAGATTTAAGATTAAGACTCCTGAGGAGAAGCAGGCTGCCGAGAATGCTTATAACTTTGCCAAGGAGTTGCGCCCGGATAAGTGGAAGCAGTATGCCGTGGTGGATATGAGCAATCCGAATAAGATGCCGGAGTACTTTGAGAAGCAGGAGCTGGCTAGAAAGGAGCGTTCTTACTATAATAAACTGATGTGGGGTAACTACAAGGTTTTCAATCTTGATAAGAGTTTTGAGGACAATGTGGCTGGGCTTACTGGCTCTTTTCCTTCGGAGTTTGACCCATATAAGATTGATGCGCAGACTAGTAAGAAGAATGAGTTGAAGAAGCAGATGAAGGAGATTGAGGATGCTTACAACTCAACCGGGCAGGAACGTAATAAGTATCAGATTCAGCTGATGAAGGAGTACATGGATGAGCATGGACTGGCTTCTGAAAACGATATTTCTGATGATGTTTGGAGTGAGTTGAATGATAAGGCGCATAAGAAATATCAAGATAAGCTTGATTCCTTGTTTGCGAAATATAAGGATTTGGATAGACAGTTGAAGGCTATTGTACAGCCTGGAGTGAGATTCTTGCGTACTTATCATGGTACTGGTGCCAGCTTCGATAAGTTTGATTTTAGCCACATGGGTGAAGGCGAAGGTTCACAAGCATTTGGCTGGGGTGGTTATGTTACCAACTCTAAGGATATTGCTGAGGACTACACAAGACGTGCCAAGATAAGGAAAGATAATGGCGGTTTTGAATTTGTGACAGATATGTCTGCCAATAACAAAGATATGGTAAGACAATATATCTATAAACATAAAGATGTAAACAAGGGATTGGATGCTATGAGAAAAGACCTTTCTTCTGCTCTCGAAATGTTCCCTGATGATGATGATTTAAAGGAACTTAGCAATATTCTTGCAAAGAAGAATGAGGAAATAGCTGTTCCTGATAATATTGCTTATCTTTATGATGTGGATATTCCTGATGATAATGGAGATTATCTTGATTGGGATGCTCCTTTGACAGATAAACAGAAGAATACAATCATTAAAGAATTAAGGCGATTAAAAATAGATTTTGCCGACTTTAAAAAGCGTGGTTTTTCTTTTGATGGTTCATTTGGCGGTAATGCCTATGATTTTCTAATGTATGCTTTAAGAAAAACAAAGAAGTGGAAAGATGTAAATGCTAGTCGTGCAGTTAGTAAGTTCCTGTCTTCTATTGGCTTCACTGGTATCAAGTATAAGGCTGGTACTATCTTTGGCGGTGCAAAGGAAGGTGATTACAACTATGTAATCTTTGACGAGAACAATGCCAATATCGTGGGTAATACTAAGTTTTCGCAGGGAAAGGGTGTGGTTTATGGCTATACCGATGGCAATGAGATTGTTTTGAACCAGGAGCATCTGAATGCTAATACTCCTATTCATGAGTACCAGCATCTTTGGCGTACTGCTGCCAAGGAAATGAATCCGGAGCTTATTGAGCATGGTGATAAACTCATCATGCAGACCCAGCTGTTTGCCGACTTGAAGGAGGACCCTAACTATAAGCATCTGAGCGATGATGAGATTTGCGATGAGGCTTTTGCTCGTTTGACTGGCGAGGACGGTGCTGCCATCTTGGAGCAGATGGCGAAGGAAGCCATTAAGGAAAATCCGTTAGATACTGCTAAAGAGCTTACTATCATCAACCTATTAAAGAATTGGTTGAAGAAGTTCTGGTATTGGACTCTTGATACATTTACGAAGTGGAAGCCTGAGGACATTAAGAAAATGACCTTGGAGGATATTCGTAATCTTGTGTTGAGAGACTTGGCGAATGGGGTGGACCCACGTAACGTGAAGTCTCGTATGACTAAGGAAGATGCAGTGTCTTTGCGTAAACAGATGGAAGATAATGCTGAACAAGAGCGAATTTTAGAACATACGGAAGAGAACTGGCAGAAAGAATTTGGCAAGGATAGCCGTGTTACGACTCCTATTGGAAGTATCAAACTTGGTGAAAACCAATATAAGAAAGCAGGAAGAAACGACCGAATCAAAAGATTTGGTCTGTTGAAGCCTACCTTGGAGCGTCCTGACGTTATCTTGGAGAAGTCTGCACCAAAAGAAGGTGCGGAACGACAGACTAAATATCTGTTTATCAAATCCTTTAAAAAGGCTGATGGAAACAAGATTCTGAACTATGAATCCATAACAGTAAAGCAGGGTGAAGAGGAAGTGGCGATTAGCGCACATCAAATAGAGCCTTCGAAAGTTGTGAAAGAATTGACGGAATCAAGAGTGCTATGGAATCGTTTCAGAGGCGATTCTAATTCCTTGGGCGAGAATCAAGGTTCGGCATTAACTCCATCCGCAAATAACCCAAGCGGAAAGGATAGCGTCCTGAATCCTCATAGCGATGCAAAGATAAGAAATAATATCGAAACCGCCAAGGGAAATGGTGGAAATTTATCTGTAGAGGATAAAATAAAGGCTGTATCTCAGCAATTTGGGATTGATGAGGCAGATGTGGCGATGTACGCCAATGCAGTTAAGAAGGGTTCTACTGCTGAGGCTGCACGTGCCAGAGCCAATATCAAACGCCATTTGTTGCAGGTAAATGAAGCTAACATTTTCTCACTTAAGGATATAACTAAGTACACCGTGCCTGTAAATAATGCCTTGAAGGAGAATTTTGGTGACCTTGATGCCATGATCGAGGAGCGCGTGAAGCAGGTGGAGGTGCAGCGTAACGCCATGGAAGCCGCTAGAAAGAGAGCAGAGGAAGAGGAAGCTAAGCGCCAAAAGCACTTGGAGGAACTTTCTCTGATTCCTGATGATCAACTTGACAAGCAGTATATGGATGCTCTTGCCAAAGGTGATGATGCTACAGCCAGGGAAATGCTTGATGAGGCTGCCAGACGCAAGGGCTATGATGATACCGAAAGCGCATACCAAGGTGTAGGTGCATGGGCTGCACCGGGAAACCCTGGGTATGAAAGCGACAAGGCGAGACGTGACGATTGGGAATCCAGTGGCTCGGATGTGAACCTGGAGGATATTGCCTTGGGCTATGCTCCTCAGCCGGATGATTACTTCTCCCACCCTGAGCGTTATTCTCAGAACACTCCTCATGGATTGGAATCTGTGAAAGCTATCAATACGGCTATTGATGCCATTAAGAATGGCGAGAAGGATGTTAAGGTAAAGGTTTATCGTGCTGTTCCTACTTCGGTGAAGGAAGGCAAGTTGCGTAATGGTGACTGGGTTACTCCTTCTAAGAAATATGCCGAAATGCACGGAACAAACCGTCTGGAAGGCAAATATCGTATCATTGAAGATGAAGTTCCGGCTACTCAACTGTGGTGGGATGGTAATGACGCAAACGAGTTTGGCTTTGATGATGGCAAGGAGTATAAATACAAGAATGCCAAGAACAACAGAAAGTTGAACGACCTTGTTACCTATGATGATAAGGGTGACGTTATTCCTCCTTCTAAGCGTTTCAATTCTCGCAAGAGCGATGTGAGATTCATGTTTGCTGGCGAGAAGGGTGCGGCTGAGGCTGACAAGGCTGATGAGCAAACTATCCGCATGGATAATCTTGATGTAGCCAAGCAGATGGAAAAGGCAAAGAAGGATGCCAAGATTATCAAGATGGCTACAGGTTGGGAGAAAGGTGTAGATGGCAAGTGGAGATACGAAATGCCTGATGCCAAGATAAAGGACACCATTGATGTAGGTGGTGGAAATATCGTTAAGCGTTTTGAAGAGGATATGCTTTGGACTGATGGTAAACTTGCTGATGTCATTGATGCGCCTGGACTCTTTGAGGCTTATCCTCAGTTGAAGGATGTGCGTATTGATACGGATGCCATTATGAACGATATGCCTTCAAATGGCGAATATAATCCCAAGACCAACACCATTACCATTCATGCTGATGAGCTGAAATATATGAATAGTATATTGAATCATGAGATTCAGCATGCCATTCAGTTTATTGAAGGCTTTGCCACTGGTGGAAATGAGGCCTCTGTGCGTATGCGTATTGAGGATCGTATGCAAAATATTGAGGATGCTGCTAACGTGGCTGCTGGAACTCTTGATGAATATCGCAATATTAGTACGCGACTTGTGCGACTGGAGTTAGCTAGAAAGTGGAAGAAGAACCCTAATTCGTTCCTGAAATCTTCTGCCATGTTCTCGGCTCCTGGCTATGGTCCATTTACTCCTAAGAAGGAGGCAATCGAGATAGGTCAGCAACTGGCTGATACCTGGATTGATGATGCCAAGCGGTTTGTTGATTCTCGTAGTGAGCGTTTGCTGGCTGGCGAGGATAAGATGGATGAAGCCAAGGTTCTTGCCAAGTGGAAGAATGAATGGCACAATAAATATGTGGACTGGAAGGACTTCAAGGAGGAGTTTGATCAGTTGGATAAGGCTATCAAGGATTTGTCTGATTACCAGCTTTATCATGCTTTGGCAGGTGAGGTAGAATCGAGAAATGTGCAGAATCGATTGGGTATGACCGATGAGGAACGCAGAAACTCACTGGCTGAGGAGACGGAAGACGTGAACCGTGACGAGCAGATCGTGATGAATGTGGGTGACACTAGCTATAGCATTGTGAAAGACCCTGAGACCATCAAGAAGCTGGATAAGGAAGATACGGTGAAGGTTTATCGTGCCATGCAGGTAGGCGAGGATGGAAAACTCTATCCACCGATGGCTGCAAAGGTGAAGGGCAAGTTTGTGGAACCTATCGAACTCGGTAAGTGGGAACAGGCAGACGAGCGACCAGAGCTTGCTGATGATAAGGGTATGTTTACCCTCAACAAGGGTAACGGTAAGTCGCTTAAGGCTGCTTACAATCCTTACCTTCATACTTCTCGCACTCCACTGAATGACCAGTTTAGCGAGGCTCAGAATCGCCCTAACATCGTAACTGTAGAGGTTGAGGTGCCAAAGAGCGAGCTGACCAGTGGCTACAAGGCTGATAAAGCTAAGGATGCCGTGGGCGAAGTAGAGTGGAAGGCTGGTATCATCCAAGGACAGCTGACAGGCAAGCGCAAAGTGGTGCTTTCTCGTTGGGATAAGCCTGTGCGTATTGTGCCTGACAGCGAGGTGGCTGATGTTATCGTCAATGATATGTTCAAGGGCAAGAATATCACTATGCCTTCGAATGTGGTTACTCCAAGTCTGAGAAAAGAGTTGGAGAAGCGAGGTGTGCCGTTTGTGGAGACCGATAACAGAGGCAGAATCGTAGGAGGTGAGAATGATGGTGTGCATTATTCTAAGGTGTACGGTAAAAATGCACAATCGCCTATCTTGAAGCAGAAGTTGAAGAAGCACCCTGATTCGCTGATGAAGGCTGGTACTTACTTTAGTGGTGGTGGACTGGTTGAAGAGGGCTTGAAGGGCATTATTGACCCAGTGGTGGCCGTGGAATATGACCGGAAGATAAGCGGTGTGTATCGCAATAACTTCGGGCAGCATATTGTGACGGCTGACGTGAGAAACGTGGATCCGAAGGAACTGGTGAAGCAGATAGATGGCGAGGTGGAGTATTTTCATGCTTCGCCTGTATGCAAGAACTACTCGCAGGCCAAGACCAATGGGGGCGAGGTGGAGCTTGACAAGGAGACTGCCAAGAGTACTGCCGACTTCATTGATGCCGTGAAGCCGCGAGTGGTGACCATCGAGAACGTGAAGGGCTACAAGGACTCTGAGGCGATGAAGATTATCACCCAGGCACTGGATAAGAACGGCTATACATGGGATGCTGACGTTTATAATGCCGCAGATTTTGGTGGCTACACTAATAGGGAGCGACTGATAGTGAGAGCCGTGAAGAACGGAGAACTGCCTGAGAAGCCTAAGAAGCAGCCACGCAAGAGTGGATGGCTGGAGGCTGTGGAGGATATTCTGCCTACTTTGAAGGTGAAGGAAAGCGGTGTGGCTCCATGGATGGATGCCAGATTGAAGGCTGACGGTATTGACTGGCAGAAGGTGGAGAAGCCTCTTTACGTGATGGGCAGTGCTTATGCCGACGGCAAGATTCCTCATGCCTATGGGGATGAGATTCTGCCTACGCTGAGAACCAAGAGCGGAGACGTGATCATCATGCCGGGTGGAAAGGTGTTGCGTGCTGATGGCAGGGTATTGGCTAGAATAACCGGACTGGGCGATGACTATCTGCTGCCTAAGACGGAATCTTTGGCACATACCATTATAGGCAATGGTATTCCGGTGCAGTTGACCCAGGGTGTGATTGCTCCTCTTCTGGATAAGGATGACTTATCGGGCAGAAATGTGCTGGCCAGACTTGGAAAATCTATCTTCAAGAATGACTGGGATGCAGATAAGCAGAAGAAGGTGAGTGACCAGGTGGTGAACACTGCCAACAAACTGGGTGGTGCTGAGGCTACGGTTTACACTTCTGTGGATGAGGTTCCGGATGCTTATCTGAGTGATGTGATGAATGGGGCTACCGGATGGTATGACCCTACTAAGCACACGGTGCATGTTTATCTGCCTAACTGTGCTGATGCGAACGAGGCGGAGAGAACGGTGCTGCATGAGAAGATAGGCCATGAGGGTATGGAAGTGCTTCTGGGTGGCGAAGATGAGGTGAGAAAATTTGCTAATTTCGTTTATAATATTGTCGCAGCAAGCACTCGCGGCAAGATTCTGGAGATAGCCAATGAATATGATCCGGACTGGAAGAAGCATGACAGAATGAATGTGGGTACGCAGGAGCATATCGCCCGACTGGCTGAGGAGGGGCCTAAGACTGCTGAGGATTTTTCTCTTTGGACGAAGATTAAGCATTATCTCATTAAGGTGCTTAAGAAGCTGGGTATTCGTGTGCCGGGGCTTCTGAATGACAAGGATTTGAGATATTACCTGATGAAGGCTGGCAAGGCTCTGCATGTGTGGGATGATATGCCTGAGGCACAGCAGGAGGCCATGATGAAGCAGGCTAGCAATGCTGAAATCAAGGATTCGCTGGGTGAGGGAGCCGGAAAGGGTAAGCCTCGCCAGAAGAAGGGTGAAAGCATGATTCAGTATATGAAGCGTGTGCATGAATGGCGGAAGTGGAAGGATGCCCGCGAGGATGAGAATGACCCGGAGCCACCGATGTTCTATGATATTGATAAGGATGAGGCTGGCAAGAAGGAATGGGAACTGCTCAACAAGGAGTGGCGTGACAGACACCATCTTGCCGGGGAGGAGCCTACTGGTTTGCCTATCCGAATGGAAGGTGAAGAGGATGATGCCTACATGACCCGCATTCATGATTACGAGAAGTGGAAGGATGCCATGAAGGATGAGGAAGACCCTATTCCTGATATGTTTGACTTTGAGAAGAGCAAGCAGGAGGAGGTGAAGCGCAAGTATGAGGACTGGCTGGCCAGACATGAGCTGCTGGAGCAGCAGCAGGCGGACCTGGACTTGTATGAGGGTAAGATTTATCCGGCAGAGACCAATCCGAAGGCTGATGACCTGGAGCAGCAGGTGATGCAGGACTTGGCTGAGGTGACGAGTACGGACGTGAGCAAGGAGGGTGCTGCCAAGACCGTGAAGCATGCCGTGATTCATAGACGCAAGAACATGGAGGAGGCTAGTGCGGATGATGCCATCTATATTAATGACGTGAAGAACAGAATAGAGAAGATGGCTGACAGCGGTGTGTTTGACAAGTTGCTCTCTGACTACAAGGGAAAGAAAACCCGGGCAGAAAAACTGGCTGAGACTATACCTTATATAATAGAGGCTCCTAGACGTTTGCGCGACATGGCTCAGAACTTAAATGCCACTGGTGCTTTTGATAAGGGACATATCCATATTCAGCCAGCTGATGTTGAGGCTATCCAGCCATACGTGACAGACTTGATTGTTGAGACAGCCAAGAAACATACAGAGATAAAAAAAGGCAAGGAGGTAGAAGTATACGATAATCCTCAGGCAGTGAGCGAGGTGGCAAGCAAGATGGCACAGGCTATCAATGCCAATCACCAGGGCGAGGAAGGTTTTGTACCATGTGATGGAACAGACATCCTCAGTAAGCATGTTTTGAAACTCGTAAAAGAGAGGGTAGTGCCTGGACGTATCAATTACAAGGAGCTTTCTCCTGAAATGCAGGCTGCCATTGATTCCATCCGTGACTGGTATAACTATACCTACGACTGGTTGATGGATAATCATACTTTGAAAGCTGGCACTGGTTATAATGTTGACTACGTAAATCATATTTGGGATAAAGAGAAATCTGATCCTGAGGCGTATGCTACCTTTGTGGAGAATAGACAACGCACGAAGAGCCCTAATGAGAAGAAGCGAACCATCAGCACTTTGATGGAAGGTATTTATGCCGGACTTGTGCCTAAGACTACTGACATCACGAAGATGATGGCTTACTACAGCAGAAGCAATATTGAGGCTTGGGTTAACAAGACGATGTTGCAGGAGTTGGCCGGACTGAACGTGATAGAGCGGAATGAGGACGGAGAGGTGGTTTCAACTGATCCGCTGCTTTCTTCTACGCCTCCGTTTAACCTGGAGCAGTATAAGTACTTTGAGATTCCGGGCGTGGGACCTGTATGGGTGTATAATGTATCGCCTAAGCAGGTGACGGTGAAGAATCCTATCACTGGCAAGGATAAGGTGCTTTATAGCGAGGCTAGTGCCGGTGACAGATTCGGGGTAGTATTCGAGACTTATCAGTCTTCGCCTTTCTGGAAGGCTTTTGATACGCTTGCTTCGAGTGCGAAGAAACTGGAGCTGGGCTTTAGCGGTTTCCATGCCGGAGCCTTGACGGAGGTTTATATGGTGCAGAACATGGTGGAGTTTGGACCTAAGAAGGCCATGGCCAACTTTATGAAGTATATCTTTGTAGATACGATGAAGAATCATGAGCTGCCTTGCTTCGCCAATCCGCAGGATTTTCAGGAGGCAGCTTCCCATCTGGTGAAGTTCGGAGCGACCAACGACTATGCTGCAGCGGATGTGCAGAACATGTTCGACAATATGCGCGATGCGATGATGAAGGTGCAGGAGAAGTTGAAGGACGGAAATAAAATTTCCGGAACGGTGGCTAAGGCTTCTATGCCATTGAAGGTGGCAACGCAGATGCTTTCTCTCATCAATAAGGGTATGGATGTAGCTTTGTGGGATTTCCTTCATGACGGACTGAAACTTGCTACCTATCGTATGAGGGCAGACAAGACCAAAGAGCGTGCCAAGAAGAAGGGTTGGACTGAGGAGGAATTGAGCCGGGCTTTGGACGAGGACGGACAGTTTGTAAACGATATGTTTGGCGGTCAGCACTGGGATGTGTTGGGAGCCAGCCATCGAACCTTGCGATATGCAGGACGAGTTCTTCTTTCTCCAGACTGGAATGCTTCTACTACACGTCACTTCCTGGCATTAACCGGATTTGGTTCTATTTGGAATGAGGCTACCTTTGAGAACTTCAAACAGTATTACAAGAGGCTCAAACATAAGGAGCTTATGCCGGAGGATGAGGGCAGAAGGAGCAGACAGATTTCGGCTCTGCTCTGTTATGGCATCGGATTCATGGTGTTCTATGAGGCTTTTGCGAATGGCATTAATGCTGCCTTCCGTGCCATGGACGAGGAGAAGGAGCGCAAGAAGGCTGAGGAGATGAGGAAGACCAACCCGGACTATAAGAGCATGTATGAACTGGCTTATGGTGACGAGGGCATGAAATGGTATGACTATCTGATGCGAGGCAACAGCCTCGGACAGCAGAGCAAGATCTTCATGGGCAGATATGCGGATGGAACGGAAATGTATATCAGACATGGTAAGCAGTTCCGAGAGGTTCCGGAATATCTCTTCAATCATAAGGGTGAACTGGAGTTCCCTGGCCCAATGGTTCAGAGAATGATAGGTAAGGCTAACCCTATGGTGAGAATGACGCTGGATGATATTAATTATCTGAGCGATTTCCAGTCAAGTCATGCGGATCAGGAGATTCAGCGCAAGTATGGCAAGAGTATTGGACTGCTTTACAAGGATGCCTTGTACTGGGCACCTTTCCTGATTCCTAGCCAGGAGAACAAGGAGTTTAAGGCGGTGGATTTCTTCTTCCCATCTAGTAAGGGCTTTTCGCCTTGGAAGGCTCAGAGTTACTTTAAGGATTTTATCCTTAGCGGTGACATGGAGGGCGTGGTGATGACTTATCAGAGCTGCAAGCGCAATGGTATTGATGCTGAGGCTCAGATTAAGGCTGCCATCGGAAGCGTGAAGGCTCTGGAGAGTGCTGAAATGAAAGATGGCGTGACTTCGCTGCAGGTGGCTTGCCAGCGTTTTGATGCGGCCAAGAGTATCACGGAGAAGAAGAAGATGCGCCAGAAGATGAAGAAGTTCCTCTCGATGAGTGACTACAAGGCTTTTACCCAGAAGGAGGCTCTGGACATGGTGCAGGGCTATCTGAATGGTGAGGAGGACTTGAAGGAAATGGAGAAGGCTGACAGCAAGTATCTGATGGCGGCTAAGGCTGAGGACGTGACGGAGGACTGGAGAATACAGAATGCCTGGAACGGAACCATGGAGGCTTATGAGGAGTATCAGCGTTTGAAGGATATTGATAAGGCGAAGGCGAATGCCTTTAAGAACAGCAAGACCAACAAGCGACTGTTTGCGGCCAGAAAGGCTATCTCTGCTGCCAAGAGGAAGATGAATAAGGCTAAGAAGCAAATGGATGGTACGAATGGGGCTGCCAAAATGGTGGAGATCAGAAAGACCAGACATGAGCTGCTTGAAAAGCTGAACGGAATGGAGTAGCCTTCGGGCTACTTCACTTCTTCCTTCTGGGAATAGAAAAAGGGACTCGCTTCACAGCGGGTCCCTTTGATAGTTTTTGTGTAAAATCTATTATCCAAATAAAATATAAGTAAATTTTTTATAAGAAGAAAAATTTCAAATTCCTTGAAGATGTTGGAGCGATGTTAGCCGTTCATGAAGGAACCATTGGCTTCCTTTTTAGGCTTTGTCCAGTTGATGTAATTCTGCATGGCTTCGTCCATTCTTGCCTGTTCGCTTTTGGGGGCTTCTTTTTTCTTTTCGCCCCAAAGACGCTGGACGATGCGGTCGAGACACCACTGCCAATCGCCATCGAGGGTGACGAACTGGGAGCTTGGAACTACGGTTACTGGTGTTTCTGCCTTCTTATCGCTATTTTCTTCCTTTGCCTCTTCTTTTGTGAGGATGGAGGCGAAAGGAACATTATTATCGGTGAGAAACTTTTCTACGTCTTCCTTCTTGCTTTGACAGAGAAGGATGTGGACGGAGACTTTATTTTTCTGCAAGGAGGTGAGGGCTTCTTTTGCCTTACCTACCATGGAGAGGTTGCCTTTATCATCTTTTGTGATGATGCATGCTTCGTGTACATTGATTGACTTACTCATGATAAAAACGTTTTTAAAATGAACTTCGGTGCAAAAATACATTAAAAAAGCGAGGAATGTTTGATAAATTGCACAATTTATCAAAGATGTTAGGCGAAAAAAGGGTATTTTTGGAGAAAAATTTCGGAATATGGCAAATCATACGGTTATAAATGATATTACGAACTATGCTGAGGCAGGGCCAAATTCGCTTGAAGGAGTAAGCACTCAGAAATTTAGGGTGAGTGATTCTACTCTTAAGCTATTGCAGTGGCTATCCCACTACTACGACAATATGTCTGAGTTGAGGAAGAAGTGGAAGCGGGCGCAGGATTTCGTGATGGGCAGGCAACTGGAGGAGAAGATTGAGTGGAACGGACGGAAGATTACTATTCGTGAATATATGGAATTGCAGGGTATGCCTATATTGGAATATGATGTGATTTCGGATAAGTTGATTTCGCTCGTGGGCTTGGTGCGCCAGCAGAGGGCTACTGCCAGTTGTACTGCCGTGGATCCGAACGAGGAGGACTATATCAGTTTCTTCAATGAGTATCTGAGGCAGAATGACAATAACAATAACCGCCAGGAAATGGATGCGCGACTCTTTTATGAGTTCTGTGTGTATGGTTTTATTGGTATGAGTACCGTATGGGACAGAAGGAATGGCAGAGAGGCTATCTTCAATGACAAGGTGGATATTTTCAAACTTGCCGTGCCTCCGTTCTTTAAGCCGGATTTGAGCGATATTGAGATTTTTGGTATTGGGCATGATCTTACCTGGCGTGAGATTCTTGCGAAGTTTACGGATGGCAGTGATGGGCAGGCGCAGCAGCTCAACGAGATATATCTGCAGACGCAGACGCACTACTCGCCAGAACAGGGCTACCAGGCTACTGGTGAGGCGCAGCTGACCGGACTGGATGACTTTCTGCATTCTTCGATACAGGGTAAGTATAGGGTGATTGAGGTTTGGACTATGGAGTCTAGACAATCGCTCTGGGTACATGACTGGGATAAGAGTGATGCCGGATTTATGCCTATGGGCGTGCAGGCTGAGCTGGATGCAGAGAACGAAAGCAGAAAGCGTGCAAACGTGATGATGGACGAGAACGGCTTGCCTATTCTTGATGAGAATGGGGAGGAAATGTATTATGTAGATCCGAAGGAGCTGAACCTGATAGAGTATGAGCCGCAGATGGAAACCTTCTGGTATCGCAGATATATTACTCCGAACGGCTACTTGCTGGATGCCAGGGAATCGCCTTACTTTGTGCTGAGGGATGGCTACAGATGCAGTATTCAGCCTTACAGTTTTCTGGCTTATCCTTGCTTACAGGGTGAGGTGAAGAGCTTGATCATGAGAATGGAGAACAACCAGCGCACGCTGAATCATTATATGATGATGATTAACTTCGTGGTGGCGAATGGTGCCAAGGGTACATTGCTTGTTGATGATGCTTCTGTGAGCGACAAGGTTTCTCCGGAAGAGAATAGGAGAAACTATAATAAGACGAACGGTGAATATCACTGGGATAGCAGTAAGGGCGGTGAGAAGCCTGAGGTGCTTATGAATAAGAGTATTCCTGCTGGTGTGGAGTTCATGATCAATTTTGCGAAGACGATGGCCGCTGAGGGTAGTGGTGTGCAGGGTGCTTTGCAGGGTGTGCACAGGAATACGAGCGGCAAGCAGTATCAGCTGGAGAGGGAATCGGCTTCTACTTCGGTGACTGACTTTGTGGAGAGCTTTAACTGCTTTAAACTGAGGGAGGCGAAATTGAAGACGTACCTGATTCAGGAGTTTTGCAATGAGCATGACAGCGTGAAGCTGGTGGGTGATGATTACAGGACTTATTTCAATCCGGAGACTATGCGCGATATGGACCTGGATGTGGCCATGGACTTGGATAGCTACTCGGCTACGATTAGGGACCAGATAGTGGATCTGCTCTGGCAGTTGAAGAAGGATGGCGATATTGATGCTTACACTATGCTGACGAATGGCAAGTTCCCTGGTACTTACAGAATACGTAAGTATTTAAAGGAGAAGATGGAGCAAAGGGAGGCTATGGAGACGCAGATGGCTGCTGCCGGGCAGGTGCCTACTTCTTCGGGTGGTGGACAGCAGGGCGGTTCGGGGAACAGTGCTGCTCACTTGAAGGATTCGGGTAGCGGACTGGATGACTTGTCTAATTTGCCTTCGGCTTCTTAATTAAATTAATGGTTTTGAATTTGGAAATGTTCTTAGATTAAGGTTCATAATAGAGTAAAATTTAGTTAGATTGTTAGTAGTTAATTGGTTTTTAGGTTATTCGTAATTTCTTTTGATTGTTTGTTTTAAGGATTACAGTTTGGAAAGAGGAGGCTGGGAAGTCTCCTCTTTTTTTTTGTTCTTTGCTCTTCTTTTGTTTGCTCTCTAGTGGAGGCCGTATTTCTTTTTGTAGGAGCGAAGTTTCTGCATTGGGACGGAAACTCGCCACATGTAGTAGGACTGCCACTGACGGAGCTTGTTTGCTCGAACTTTGTTATCGGCATCGCAACCTATTGCGCCCCATTTTGATGGGGTGTAGTAGTAGGAGGAGGCCTTGATCTCTTCTACGTTGTGGAAGTAGCCTGTGGCTTTCCACTTGCCTAGCTGGACTAGGCGACGATAGGAGAGGAGCTGCTTGCGGTTGGGGTCGTAGGTCATGATGGCCCAATCTTTGTGGGACTGGTCGTAGAGCATGTAGAAGCGGGGGGCTCCACCTTCCTTGTACTTGGCAAGGGTGGCTTTTATGCCTTTCTGCCACATGCGGGTGGAACGGAGAAGCTCGATGCGAGTGATAATTGGTGTGTAGATGCTTACTAGCAACTGACGCAAGTTTTTTTTGTACTGATTTTTCATTTTTTTTCTGTATTTTTAAATTGATACTTATTTGTGGGGGACCAGCGATGGAATCGCTGGGAACGGGGGCCAGAGGGGGCGAGCGGCTAGCTGCCTCCTATGCCTGCTAACTCGGCTATGGATGGTGGGCGATTGCGGAGGCGTTCTCGCTCTATCTCGGCCTTGGTGCGGAATGGGAGGATTTCGGGGGCTGGCATATCCTTCTCTACGTAGAGGGCTATGGCTCTGGCCATCACTCGGTCATCGTGCTTCCCGGCTACGGCTCCGTAGCAGTCGTTCTGCTGGTAGTAGAGGTAGTAGGTACACTCGTCTATGGCGGCTGGTTCTCGCTCCATATAGCCTTGGTCTCGGATGATTCTTGCCATGGTCTTGATTACTGCTACCTTGGTGTTCTTGTTGGTGTTGAATCCCCATTTCAACTCCTTGGACTTCTTCTTCTGCAACTTGCTGTGGGAAGAGTTGTAGAGGTTTCTGTAGAGTGGGAGGAGGATCGGGAAGAACAGCTCTGACTGGTTGCCTTCGGTATTGTTCATGCGGGAGTAGGCGGTGTTGTTCTCTATGACCAGAAAGGCATCGTTGTAGATGTGGGCTATCTGGGCGCAGCGCATCGCCAGCTGATCGGCATCGCAGTGGCCATGCCACTCGGCTACTACTTCGGGTACGCCTCCGTAGATTTCATCGTAGCGGTCGAGGACTACTATATCTGAGAAGTCGGAGGTTTTATGAGAGCCACCTATGTCGCAGGCGACGATGTAGCGGTGGGTGACGTTCTCGGAGTTGTCGGGACCTGCCCAGACTTTGAGAGGACCACCGGAACGCTCTACGAAGCGGATGTTCTCCATGCAGGCTGGATCGGATGCATCGTAGGAATCGCCTTCTATATCGCCTACCATGATAGGGTTGATGCCTTTGCAATCGTCTTCCATGATGTTGAGCTTGTATGCATCGAAGACTGTGGTGCCGGAGAAGAGGAAGGCTTCAATATCATCGCTTGGGAACTCCTGACGCATATCATCAAGGGTTTCGTATTCCTTTGATTTCTCGATATACCAGTGGATTCCTTCGAAGGATGCACCCTTTTCGTAGAGCCACCAGTAGTACTTGCCGTGACCCTGCTCATCGAAGCGGTTTTTCCAAAGCCAGATGGCGAAGTCGGCACGCTCGTCTTCGGAGGCGAATGGGAGTACATATTTCTCGATTTCGAACCATGCCACGAAGACTGGGACGTAGGCAGACATTGGCTTGCCGTCCTTATCTACGGACTTGGCTTTAACCCAGGCATCGTGGAACTCGTTTTCTCGTCCGTTAGGCGTTGACTCCCGGACGATGAAGGTTAGAGCGTCTGGCTGGATAGATGATGATGCAGCCTTGATAACCTTTGCCGGGGTCCACTCTGTGGTGTTAGGGAAGAAGGCTTCCTCGGTGATATGGGCGAGGGCAGCATCACCGGAACGGCAGGACTCTGGGTTTCGGGCGGAACCAGTCTGTATCTTGCAATCGCGAGGGATGAGATACTTGATGTTCTGTATGGTTCCTGAGGTCTTGATTTTGCGAGGGTCGTTCTTGAATGGTACGCCTATGTCGTAGAAGAGCCATGTAGGGATGGCGTTGATTAGCTTCTCGTACATATCGAATACCTGGGTGGCTGATGATGACTGGTGACCCACGATGTTGCTATTCCAGTTGGTTTTCCAGAAGATCTGCAGCCATGCCATGTAGATGTCGGTGGCTGTGGATCCACCCCACTGTCGGCATTTCAGCAGGATGACTCGGATGTAGTGGAACTGGCTATGCAGGCGCAGGCGTTCGAACACCTTGACGAGCTTGACCTGGGCGTTGCGTAGGAGGAATGGTATATCATCGCCTCCATCTTTGTTCTTGATGCGGGCGTAGGCGTATGCGAAGAAATAGAAATCGTGCTTGCAGCGTAGGCGGATGAGGTAGCGGAAGATGGCATCACGTGCTTTGGCTGGGTCGTAGTCGGCCATGTACTTCTCGATGAAGGCTTGGATGGAGCCGCACTTGATGATGGCGCAGAACTTCTTTTCCTTCAACATTTCTACCGGGAGGTAGAGTTTCTTGCCTTGTAGGAAATCGGGCATTTGAAGTTCGAAGCGTAGGCCAGGGGCGTTTTCTCCAGTAATGGGACGATAGGTAGCGAAGAGACTTTTCAATCTCCTCGTATCTTCGGCAAGAATCTCTTTGAGCTTCTTATCGGAGATTTGCTGCTGAGGCCGTACCCTTAATGAAGATTTTGCTACTGGCATTTTTTACTTTGAACTTTGAGATTTGAACTTTATGATTTGCCACATTATATTATATGGTGTGGGCTGGCTGCTTATGGCTTGCTGCTTAGATGTGGAGCTTGCTGGCGTTGTGCAGGAATCTTTCGGCCTTGGCGTAGATGAAGCCGAGGACGAAGAGGATGAGGTGGTACACGCCTGCTATGTGGGGGAGAAGGCAGCCGAGGAAGAGGAGGATGATCATCTGCCAGAATGCTAAACGCTTGAAGCGATAGAGCCAGGGAGCCGTGGAACCCATGAAGAAGGATATGATGACTGATATGCCTAGGACCGGGAGTGACGGATAGTAGATGAAGGACAGGGCGGCTGATGCGAGCCATGATGCCAGGAGACGATGGGGACGGAACTGGCGATGAAGCATGAGGAGACACCAGGCGTTGACTGCCCAGTGGATGAAGTTGGCATGCCCGAACATATAGACGAAGTGGGTATAGAGGGGCGATGCTGGCGATACGGCCATGATGGCATGGAACGGAATGATGAATGCCATGAGGCATAGGATGATGAGTGTTATATATAATGTACGCATAGGAGTGAGTATTTTATTTGGTGATGAATGATGAGTTGAGGGTCCGCACGTGGGTGGATATGATTTTCTGGATGTAGTTAGCCTTAAGGCCAAGACATGGTGCTGGACGCTGCAAGGTAATTTCTACTAGAAGATATACGCTCTTCTGGTTGCCTTGCGATCGCTCATGCTCTGCCGTTAAGAGGAAATCGTTATAGAAGGATTCGAGCAATGTTTTTTTCTGATGCCGATACTTGCTATATTTCGGTATTATGCCTTTTAGTCTTTTTCTTACATAGCTATAGGCTGCATCAAAAGAGATATAATAGCAAGGAGTGGGCATCTGGGAAACATAGTCGCATATCTTGGCCATAGTGGTTGGCCACTGGACCACCCGCTTTGCTTCTTGATAGAGCCGTATGATCTCACGATCTCTATCAATCTTAATTTGGGATATAGAATTTACATGCTTCATGCTAGCAAAATTAATATAACGAGTTGGTGAATTTATCAAAAAGTAATGCGATTTTTTTGTTAATTTAGCACACAAATATTAAATATGTTTGAATATGAGCAAGAAAACATCTAATAATGAGGAGGTTAAGTCGAAGAGAGATTCTTTTCGAGAGCGGTTGGCTAGTCGTTATCCAGACTTGAATATGAACGATGAAGATGCCGTTTATGGCAGGTTATCGGACGATTATGACCAGTATGACCAAGATAAGCAGAGAAGGGATGATTTCAACAACATGCTGAAAGATTATCCTCAGGCACCGGGGCTGATTACCGGACTCGCTACTAAGAAGAACGAGGATGGCAGTGACTTTAGCTTTGTGGGTTACCTGATTGATGCTATGGGTCAGGACTTTATTGATGCGTGCAATGGTGACGCTGAGGCTCGGAAGCGGCTGGAGAAAAGCGAGAAGGACAAACTGGAGGCGAGCAAGAAACTTGCCGAAGGTGAGAAGAGGCTTTCGACGGCTATGGTAGAGGAGGATGCGGAACTGGATGCTGCCTTGAAGGAAGCGAAGATGAAGCCTGAGGCTATCAAGGACTTGATAGAGTGGCTTTACAAGCGTAACGAGGATGGTGAAGACCGTGAGGATGATGGCTTTGTTTGGCGAGCTGCCCGGTATGGCTTGAAGAAGGAAGACTTTTTGCGCCTGTTCCAGATTAAGGACTTTGACAAGGCTGTGGCTGATGCTGAGGCTAAGGGCTACAAGCGTGGCAAGAACGAGACGATAGACCAGCAGAAGAGGTTGCATGACTCTAAGCGTGGCGGTGGCAAGAATATTAATGTTAACGGTGGTGGCGGTGAGTATGTTGCCCCACGAGAGAAGAGCCGCACGGAACAAGTTTACAGCAACATGGTTGGTATGTAGTTTACAGTTAAGAGTTTATAGTTAATAATTAATAGTTTTAAATGTACAATTATGAGAAAATTTAAGAAGTGGTTTGGTTTCATGATGGCGGTGTTCGTCATGATTCTGAGTGGTGGCAGTTCTTACGCCATGGCGGAAACGGCTCCAGGTATTGCCGAAGGTGCTGGTGAAGGTGCTGGTGGCGGTGGTACTACTGGACCTTTGAGTGGTCCGGGTGTAGCTGGCAAGGGTCCTCAGTGGCAGGGCGGTGCTCAGGAGCAGCAGGAAAAAATGGGTAACTGGGACTTCTATGTGACCTATGTAAACCCTACCGTGGTAGAAATGAAGCTGGAGAGTTGTCCGATTGACCAGATTTTGCGTGCATCTAAGAGGATGACTCCTGTATATTCCCAGAAGGTTGAGTATTATTCTATCGGTCAGCGTCCTATTTTATCTAAGTTGACAGAGAAGGTATCGAAGACAACCAACGGTTCTACAGTTACCTTTAAGGTGGAGAATCCATCTGCTTTTGATAATGGTGACGTGATCATGGTAAACGGCATCTATGGTTATAATAGCGATGGTACTACCCGCAGCACGCTGATTCCTCTGCAATTCCGTGTGATGAAGGGTGATGATGACAAGAACCCTGTATGCTATGCGCTGAATGGCGGAAAGAGCGAGGGACGTGGTAACCGTAATATTCCGGAGGATATTCCTGCAGGTACAGTCTTGTTGCGCCTGGGTAGAGCTGCTGGCGAGAAGGAGGTGGAGACTGGTTCTTACTACACTATGCCGGACAAGAGCTTCCAGTATTGCCAGCGTTTCATCATGCAGGTGGAGGAGTCTCTTATCAACCGCATGACGAAGACTCAGGTGAAGTGGGACTTTACCCGCCAGGAGAAGATGGCTATGGACGATATGCGCTATGGTCAGGAGCGAAGCGGACTGTTTGGCGTGCGTTCTATGAGCGATGGCGGCAAGGATGTGGGTCTTACCTACACCATGGGCGGTATCTTCTGGGAGGCAGGCAAGGATTTGCAGATTGGCCACTGGGAGCCTAAGATGACCAAGAACGACAATGGTGAGTTTGTTCCGGTGAAAGTGAAGGTGAAGGTTCCTAATTCTGAAACTGATGGTACGACTGAGGTTGAGAAGCAGGTGTATGAGTATGTGATCAGCGAGAAGGAGCTGACTCAGTTTATTGCTGCCATGCTGAAGGGTGCTGGTAACTCCAGCCGAACCAAGATGCTCTTTGTGGATAACCTGATTTATCAGGCTTTTGCTAACTTGCGATCTAACAAGCGCATTATTACTCAGACTGAGAAGAACTACGAGGACTGGAAACTTGACTTTGAGACCTTTGAGAGTATGGGTACCAAGATTCTGATTTATCGTCATGACGCATTTAACTCCTGGGGTATGGATGGTAGAGCCTTCTGCATTGATACCCGCTATCTGGATAAGTATGTGTTTGGTGTGTGGAGCAGACGTGAGTTTAATGCCAAGGATCTGTTGATTCGTAACACTGCTGGTGTGGTGATGGAGGAGTATAGCTGCTGGGTATTGACATTCCCTGATGCTCATGCCCGTGTATCTCGCCCACAGTTTACCAAGGATGGTGTTACTGACGAGCAGATTCTGGCGGCTGCTTAAGATTGATTCATCGCTGATAGTTTTCACAATATATCAAAACAAGATGGGATAGTTGGGGCTTGATAGCCTCGCTATCCCTGACAATTATAAGGATTTATGAGATATGTATAGATTTACAGCAAACAGCATGTTCATCTTTGCGGTGGTACTGTCTAGCGGACTGATTAAGAATGTGGAGTTTGAGGCCTGTGGTGAGGGTTTGTACAGTTACATGACTGGTGACAAGCAGGTGGCTGAGGCTATCAGACAACATCCGTTGGTTAAGCAGGGCAGGATTGCTGATAGAAGCGAGCCAGAAGATGAGGCTGATGAGGTGGTTGAAAAGCCGATGGATGATATGGAGAAGGACGCGGATGTGCTTCACTTCGATAACATCACGAAGGCTAAGAACTACTTGCATAAGGAGTTTCAGATTGACACCAGGGGCTTGAAATCGCCTGACAGCGTAAGGGCTAAGGCTAAGGAGCTGGGAGTGGTGATTGATTTTTAGTTTATAGTTTTTAGTTTATAGGGGAGCTTGCTTATGGAGGCACTTATGAGTGACCTTGTGATGGGGATGCGTATTGCCCTGGACGAGGTGGAGCATGATGATCTGAACGACATCTTTACCAATGACACGGACGAGGAAATGAAGCAGGCTATTGAGACTGCTGCCCAGCAACTGCTGCTGACGGCTCCTGCCCAGATGCTGCTGCCGCAAAGGGTGATGACTTCGCTGAACGTAAACGGAGCGCAGGACTATGATGCTATTCAGACGCAATTTGCTGATGGGCATGGCTGCCTGGTGATTCCTGATGACTGGCTGAGGCTTGTGGCACTGAGGCTGAAAAGCTGGCCGGGCACGCTGACTGGGCTGATGGATCCGGATAGTAAGGAGGCGCAGATGCAGGCTTCGAGATGGACGAGGGGTACGCCTCAGAAACCGAGGGGCATGATTACCAATTCGCCTGTGACCGGGAAGCGGGTGCTTATGTACTGGACTGCCGGGCGATATGATGCGAACCATGCTGAGGCTACTGGCAGTGTGTATGACCACGAGGTGGAGCTGTTTACCTATATTCCTTATCAGAAGCTGGTGGATGTGTATTCTACTGAGGAGGGTAAGGAGAATGTGGTGACCGGGCAGAAGATTGTGCTTGCGCTGGCTGATGAATGCCGGAAGTATCTTATTTATCGGGCGGTGGCCATCTTTCTTGTGAGCAAGAAGGAGAGTGATCTGGCTGAGAAGTATAACCAATTATCTGAAATATAATTATGGCTAATAGTGATATTGATATAAACAGCCCGCACTATAAGGGTGAGTTTGGCAGCATCTATGAGGTGAACAGGAAGTTTCCGACTGGTGGTGTTGCTGGTGACTTTGTGGTGATAGAGGGCTGGGCGCATTATTGGAATGCGGACAGGGCTACCTGGTGTGTGAATGCGGAGAGGGATAGCTACTGGGATGAGTTGATGACTAATATCAGCGATAGCCAAAAGGAAATTAAGGCGGAACTTGGCGAGAAGGCTGATTCGGCTACCGTTGATGCAGAGCTGGTAAAAGTAAAGGCATCTATCAGTGCTGAGATACAAGACCGCAAAGACGCTATTGCTGCAGAAGCACAAGCCAGAAAGGAATCCATTGTTCAGGAACTTGGTGAGGCTGAGAATAAAGTGATTTCGCAGAAGGTGGTAACTGAGAATTTTGTGGAGCTGCAAAACACCGTGTTTCCTCTACAGGTATCTTTGTTGCTCGACAAGACGTTGTTGGAGTTTACTGGGAATGATCAGACTGTTAAGGTTAGCTATTCCATTAAACGCAAGGATGCTTTGGTTACGCCTTCTTCTTTGGTCTTATCCGTTAATGGTATGATGAAGGATATTGACATTAAATCCAGTGATACCGTCAGTGTCGAGGTTCATAAGGAAGGTGAGTCAATGGTGGTTCTTACTGCCAAATACGATGAACTCGTTAAGTCTGCTACAGCTAAGGTGGTGATGGTGCTTCCAATCTATTTCGGGTTTGGTACTTCTGAGGCTGATGTGGCGATTGCTGCTAATAAGCTGGAGCCTCGTACTTCGGCAACTGGTGTGTATGAAAAGACTTCGCCAACTGATGAAGTGAACTTCATCATCCTTGTGCCTAAGACCTTGGAAGGTTTATCTTCATTCACCATGGGTGGTGCTCCTTTTGTCATGAATACTTCTTCTGTAGTGATCAATGGCAAGGACTACTATATGTATAAGAGTGGTGGCGTTTATATGAGCGGAACCACTTTGAGGGTACTGGCAGGTTAAACAAAATGAAATTTCGATTATGGCAGAAAAATTAAATCAGGCAATAGGCTATATAGGTAATGCCATTCGTAGTGTTGCGAAAGACCATATCACTTCTTTTGCGGAAGATACCTACGATGAGCATTTTCAGGAATATCAGGCTATTCTTAACAAGCTGAATGCCATCCAGGATGAAGAAGGCAATTTGGAGAAGACTCCATTCAAATACATCGTGAACGAAGAGTTTATCTTTGCCATGGTGGATGAAAATGATGTGTTCCTTGCAGGTATTCAGTGGGATGGTACGCCCAAGTTTGCCAAGATGGAGGAAAATGCTGGGCGTGAGATTTCTTCTATCAATGCTCAGATAAAGTATCTTCATGAGGAAATCAGCCAAGTAAGAACTGACTTGAAGAGAAATGTTTTCTCTCTTTCCTTTGACAGAGATACCGGGCGTATCATAGGAACGACAAGTGATACTAGTCGCATAACTTCTTGTACGCAAGACAGGACGACTGGTAAGATTATAATGAATCATCAATTAGATTAAAATAGTAATAATATGGTAGAAATTCAGACAATTATTGGTAGCTTGCCTGTGAGTAGAGGGGTGTATGATGCCGAGGTATCATACTTTCGGGACAACCAGGTGACTATGTACGGCAGTACCTTCCAGAGTATGGCCGATGATAATGTTGGCTATCCGCCAGCAGAGGAGCGTGATGATGGCAAGGTATATGCTATAAACACGGACAAATGGATTATCGTGGCCAATGCTCTCGCTGCCTATAATGCAGGCAAACGTATCGATGACTTGGCCAAGAATACAGAGATTAAGGATGAGGAAGGAAATGTTCAAGATACTCCATTCAGAGTAATCGAAAATGAGGAGTTTATCATGGCAGTAGTAGATTCCGAGGATAAGGTTCTCTTTGGTATCTACAGAGACTCAGGAAAGCCATATTTTCCTCTCAATGAAATGTATCACGTTGAGCAGAATGAAGAGTTTTTTGCTCTTTGGCTTGATGCTGCTAACCATGTACTCTTTGGTATCAGAAGAGACGGACAAATCATTGGTGAAATCCATGCTGTCAATGCCTTGAAACAAGTTATCTCTCAGCTTCAATCAGATGTAGCAGCTTTGCAGGAGAAGGTAGGTACAATAGATGTTAACCTCAAAGAACTTCTTGACGTTTTCTCTTTGCAGGAATACCCTGAGTATCTTGCTGTTGAGCAAGATGCAGAAGGTAAGGTATTGTCTTCAACAAATCCTAATGGCGATCACTATATTTATAATGTCAAGTCTGAGACTATTCCTACAGAGTTTGAGCATATTGAAGACCCTGAGGAAAGAACTGAGATTACAACAGATGCAGATGACAAGCTGCTAGGATATAGAGAGAAAGATGGCACAAGGTATGAATACAAGCAAAAAGTGGAAAATATGTCTGTAAATCATTTCTCAAATCTTTCAGAAACAGCCTGCCAAGACATCGTTAATTCTCTTTCTGCCTATGGACTTACCTTAGAGAATAAATTGGACTTTAGCGATAATACAGACATCTTTATCCCTATTCCAA
>ERZ1035032.386-NODE-386-length-37064-cov-5.923289_pt1 | contig 37064 bp, 41 predicted proteins | sample MGYA00520693_ERZ1035032 | MGnify/ENA primary metagenome ERZ1035032 (study PRJEB33766, sample SAMN09781740) | gut metagenome | biome: gut microbiome | host: Homo sapiens | place: Madagascar | study: EMG produced TPA metagenomics assembly of the PRJNA485056 data set... | reverse complement strand
ATTAACCAGTGTTGGCAGTGCCAACAGAGAGTAAAAATTAACCAGTGTTGGCACTGCCAACAGAGAGCAAAAAGTAACCGATGGTGTCAGTGGTACTAAAGTATAAAAAATAGCCAGTGATGTCAGAGGCACCAAAGTACAAAAATTATGCTGCGTCAGCAGCATGGAAGGCGGCGGCACTGAATATCCTGGAACATCTGACGGTAAACCGCCGAAGCCCGGCGTCAGCCGGAAACACCCTGACAGGATGCAGTGTTCCCCTCCAGCCCTGCCAGACCCTGTTTGTTTCTGGGGAAAGCCAGCATTGCATAAAGGGACCGGAGGACAGGGGAAAACAGAATACTTGTCGCCGTTTTTCTCGTCAGTATACTTTCCGCGCTGAAATTTTGACTAAGGAAGGATTTTTTATGACCAAAATTAAAATTCTGGCGCTCAGTATGCTGGCCGCCTTATCAGTAAACACGGCTTATGCTGAAAGTACTCTGACACTGGGGGCCGGTGTCGGCGTGATTGATCAGCCTTATAAAGGTTACGACTCAAAAGCCTGGCTTATCCCGGCAGTGTCTTATGACGGCGACAGCTTCTGGTTCCGTGGTCTGGGCGGTGGATATTACCTCTGGAACGATGCTGCAGATACCCTGTCGGTGATGGCCTACTGGTCGCCGATGTATTTCAAACCGGATGACAGCAATGATCATCAGTTACGCCGCCTTGATAAACGTAAAAGCACTGTGATGGCCGGGGTGTCCTGGTCCCATCACACGCCGTATGGTTTTTTGCGAACGAGTCTGGCGGCGGATGTTCTGGATAACAGTAATGGCGTTGTTGGTGATGTGGCGTGGTTATACCGTTATGTGAATGGCGGATTCACCCTGACACCGGGTATTGGTGTGGAGTGGAGCAGCCAGAAACAGAACGACTATTATTATGGCGTATCGCGTCGTGAATCTGCGCGCAGCGGTCTGGAGCGGTATAAAGCGGATAATGGCTGGTCACCTTATCTTGAAGTCAGTGCAAATTACACCTTTGCCGGCAACTGGGGGATCTACGGAACCGCACGTTACAGCCGCTTATCTGATGAAGTTAAAAACTCTCCCATGGTGGATAAATCATGGGATGGACTGTTTTCCACCGGGGTCACTTATCGTTTCTGATATCGGTATGATCTGATGCTCACCGGTGCCGGATCACGGGCACCGGTGTACTGAACTTCCCTTTCTTCCCCATTTTTCTGTGGCCTGAATCTGGTTTTCTGTTGTTCCTTCTGCGCTTCGTCCTGACGATCTCACTTTATCCCTGATTGTTATAAGGAACTGATATGAGTGAAGATAAACTGAACCAGAAAGAAGTCCGGGCCGGCGCATTGCACTCCTCGCTGTCCATTCTGTTACACACCCATTATGCCATCCGCCTGTGGGAAGGGCGCAAAACGGAGAAGGTATCCGGTGACGGTAAATCCCGCCCGGGTATCATCAGCATGCCTCAGGTCATTGCCCGGGCCGGTCTGGCAACCCGGGATGCGGAGCGTGATAATCCCTGGGCGGATATGCTGCTGGTCAGGCTGGAAGAGGCATTATCGCAGGCATCGGAGCAGATCCGCCAGCAGGTCGCCGGACTGGAGGCGGTGCTGAACAACATTCCCGGCAATATCGTGATCTCAGATATTGCATCATCTTCGCCCGTGAACATTGGTGTTTTCAGCAGCTCTCCGCTGGGGTATCGCTGTGTCTGGTTGCTTGTGGGGTATGACGAACTGGTCATGAAAGCGTTTCATGCCTTTCACTACGGGCTGATTTCGCGGGCGCAGCGGGACAACATACTGGATACCGGAGGACACGCTGTCCGTAAGGTGTATGGCGTGGCACAGTCCTATAAAACGGTTCATGCCACCCGGCAGGATATTTTATCCGGCACGGAGAAGGGCAGGGTGGCTGTCAGCCGTTTTGGCAAACCTGATCCGGATGTCATGAGTGGTAAAAAACGCTCTGTTTTTTCTCCGCCCCTGAAATAATACAGCGGAGGTACCATGCAACTCTATTTGTGTGAAAAACCGTCACAGGCGCGGGATATTGCCCGGGTACTGGGGCTCAGCGGGCGGGGAGAGGGCTGTATTGAAGGTGATACTGTCACGGTCACCTGGGCTGTGGGGCATCTGCTGGAGCTGGCCGCCCCGGAAGCGTACGGGGAGCCGTTCGGGGTTCCCTGGCGTATGGAGTCGCTTCCCGTTCTGCCTGAAAACTGGCAGATGACGGTTAAACCGCAGACGAAATCCCAGTTTACGGTGATCAGCCGCCTGCTGAAGCGTGCGTCTGAAGTGGTGATCGCCACGGATGCGGACAGGGAAGGGGAAGTCATCGCCCGGGAACTGCTGGCGTACTGCCAGTACTGCGGACCAGTCCGCCGGCTGTGGCTGTCCGCCCTGGATGAGGCCAGCGTCCGGGAGGCGCTGGCAAACATTCTGCCAGGTGAGCAGACGGCCCGTCTGTATGATGCCGGCCTGGCCCGTGGTCAGGCTGACTGGCTGATCGGGATGAACCTGACGCGCCTGTATACCCTTAAAGCCCGGGCGTCGGGGATCCCGGATGTGTTATCCGTCGGAAGGGTACAGACGCCGACACTTGCCATGGTGGTCAGACGGGATCAGGAGATTGCCGGTTTTGTGCCACGCCCCTGGTGGCAGGTGTTTGTCGGACTGGAGAAAGACGGAATCCGGTTCCGGGCCGTCTGGGTGGCGGCAGAGCAGTACTGCGATGAAGAGAAACGGTGCGTGAACGTTCAGGCGGCCCGGGCCGTTCTTCAGTTGTGTCAGCAGACACCGTCAGCGGTGGTGCATGAGGTGACCCGGAAGCGTGAAAAAACACCGGCTCCGCTTTGTTTTTCGCTGGGTACACTGCAGGAAGCCTGCTCCCGGAAATTTGGTATGGGAGCGCAGACTGTGCTGAATATCGCGCAGTCCCTGTATGAGACGCACAAAGCCACGACGTATCCCCGGACGGACTGTGGCTATCTGCCTGAATCCATGCAACAGGAAAGCCGGGAGGTACTGGCGGCAATGGCGCGCTCAGATCCTGCCCTGACGCCGGTTCTGGCACAGCTCGATCCCGGTTTTGTTTCACGTATCTGGAATGACAAAAAAATCACGGCACACCATGCCATCATTCCAACCCGGCAGGTCTTTGATATCAGGGCACTGAGTGAAGATGATCTGAAGGTGTATCTGCTCATTCGCCAGCATTATCTGGCCCAGTTTCTGCCCCTGCAGGAGTCTGATATTACCGATGCAACACTGACACTCGGCGGGCAACGGTTCAGGGCCCGCGGGAAAGTGAATGTGGTGACGGGCTGGCGAGGCCTGTTTTCCGGGGAGGCTGCAGAAGCTGCTGAAGGCGAAGATGAACAGACGACGGAAATGGCGTTGCCGGCGCTTGAACGGGGTGAACACTGCCGGATTAGCGGTTCAGAACTGAAGGACCGGATGACGTCACCTCCGGCCCCTTTTACGGAAGGGACCCTGATTGCCGCCATGAAAAACGCCGCCAGTCAGGTCAGCGACCCGAAGCTGAAAAAAGTGCTGAGGGAGAATGCCGGTCTGGGGACGGAGGCCACGCGGGCCGGTGTGCTGGAGGTGTTATTTGCCCGGCAGTATCTGGAGAAGAGCGGGAAGCATATCCGGTCAACGCAACGAGGCAGGGAACTGACGGCCGCCCTGCCGGAAGCCCTGACCAGCCCGGGCATGACGGCGCTGTGGGAGCAGGCTCTGGATGATATTGCACAGGGCAGAATGTCACTGGATACCTTTATGGGCAGACAGCAGCAGTGGGTGCGTCATCTGGTCTCATCCGGGCGGGAACAGCCCTTCAGTATGACGGTTCCGGTGACGCCGCCGTGCCCGCTTTGTCAGGGGCCGACCCGGCAGCGAAAGGGAAAGCACGGGCTGTTCCTGAGCTGTCAGCGGTATCCTGAGTGTAAGGGGGTGGTGAACACGCAGAAAAAGGCCGGGCGGCGAAAAAAATCGGGAAAAACTAAAACAGAGTAATCTTAATTTCTCCCTGTTCAGGATCGGGTAGTGTGATTAAGCTTTGATGCAATACCCTGCTGACCACAGTGGAGCGGGCAGCTCCAGGGTCCGGTAACCCGTAATGCACACTCGCGGGGTTACAAGGCGCATCCCCTCCGTGAAAACCGCGCCGGGATTTATCCCCGGAGATGATGAGAATTAACCCCGGGGGCTGGTATCCCCCTCAGGCACCGGAAATCCCGGTGCCTTTTTTATTTGTTTTAGCGTTGACATTTGTCAGTGGTGACTTAAAGATGACCGGGCTTGACTGTCGTTTTTACGACCACCAATGTTCCGGCAGCCTGTGAGGAACGCCTTCGGGTGGCTGCATTCAACACCCCCTGAGCCTGAAAGGGTGGTGCATTCCACGTGAATGGGGTAAATCTGCGCGCTCTTGAGAGCAGAATGTCGTCACAAAAAGCGCATTATGACGCGACGATGAGGGCTTTTTTATCTGTTCAGACAGCCGGAATTCAGCTGATCCGGCATCCCCGACGGGAACATTCACTCCCGTCAGGGATGGTGATGTTCTCCGTCATCACATTTTTTAACTCCATGGAGAAATCATCATGTCTGTAAATACTGCCAGAACTGAATACTTTAATCTGACCCTCAAAGGTCTGGGGTATCTCAGTAATGTACGTCAGGTGAATCACCAGAACGGCTCGTTTCTCAGCTGTGTGGTGAATGCGCTGAGCGGACCCACGGACAGCCCGTCCTACGTCCGTTTTGATGTCACGGTTGCCGGTAAAGAGGCGACCGCCCTGATTGCCCGCTGCCAGAAGGCGGTGGATGAAGATCGCAAGGTGCTGCTTGGCTTCACGCTGAGCAACCTGTCCACTGACATCTTCACCCTGAACAAGGGAGAGCATGCCGGTGAGCAACGCGTCAGCCTGAAGGCCCGCCTGATCAAGGTGGACTGGATCAAGATAGGCCAGGAGATGGTTTACAAGGCTGAAAAATCAGACTCCCTGCCGCCGCAAAATGGCACCATGCAACAGCAATACGCAGAAAACTCTTTCTGATCGTACTTTTCTCAACCGTCCTGATGAAAACAGACTGCCTCATCAGGGCGGTCTGTTTTCTTATTGTCTTTATCTTTAAGGAAACTTCTTATGCAACAGCCAAATGGCATGCTGGCCGCACAGGCCGGCTATACGTTACCCCTTCAGGTTCTCAGCAGCGTACGTGGTTATTATATTGGTACTCAGTGTGATGAGGGACCGGTGTCCCGCGAATCCGTGGAGTATTACAGAGACCATGAGCAGGCGGCACAGGCGCTGGAAAACGGCACCTGGACGCAGCGGACATGTGCGTGAGGATGAGGAGGCTATATGGCGTCATCCCCGCTGGTATATCCCGGTGACCGATGCTGCTGATTTGTGTTATCTGCTGCTGTGGCTGGCAGAGTTAAAGTGAGGGGATATGTGCACTGATTTTAATGCTGCTCCGGTGCCCGCACTGACCGGGGTGACAGTGATATATGGCGTATTTCAGATTAAGTAAAGAGGGATGAAGTATGAACTCTGGTTATGATTTACCGGGAGGGCTGGGGCCGGTAAGGGAACGGATAATTGATGACCCATGGTTTTTTCTGTCTGTCGCACTGATTCTGTTGGTCGTGGTATATGTCGTGTCGTTGGGGCTTAAAGAAGTTATTTTCAGTATCAGAAAGGGGAAAGGGAAGAAAAAAACACTCAGGGAGGCGTCGTGTTCGCGGAGCACGACTGATGAAAAAGTCTGAAAAATAAATCAGAGTATTACAGATGATGGATGACTTTCGTTATTATGAACGGGTAGACACTTATTGTTATGCAATCTACTCTTATTACCAGCATTATTTCCATCGTTTGCCGCACTCCGGTGCGGTTTTTTATTTCTGACGCTGGCAGAGAAAGGAAAAATCTCAAAATATCATTCAGGGGTTGAAACCAGCTGAGGTCAACGGGCAAAATTTACGGGATTTTGTTGTTTCATTGTTTATCATTACTCACAGGACGATTTGCCCGCAGGAGAGGCGGGCTTTTTTTTAGCATATCTTCGCATGAGCCATTGCCATACCGCTGACTTTTTTTCGCGCTTACGTCACAGGTGATGGCTCAGTCGAAGATATACTGATTGCAGAGATGAGGTATGGCGGCTCGTTATAAAATCACGGCAACGATAATGAAGCCCGGCAATCCGCCGGTACTCTGGACCCGTTACTCCGGAAATAAAATGACCCGGACAGAGTGTGAGCATATGTTTTCCATTCCAAAAGAGCCCGGTCGCTCTTTTGGCGATAAGGTCAAAGTACAGGATTTTCGGTGTGTGGCGGTTGAGCACGAAAAAGTCTGAAAATATCACGCTGTAATAAAAATGAATGTTATATGGTGATAACATTCTGCCTGGCCGGTTAACTGGCTCGTTATGATATAAAACATGAATGATAATCTCCTTGTATTGAGACGTAATTTTTCCGGGCCTGGTTGCCCGGTTTTTTTTAGTTTATTTTGTGTACTGTTCGCTTTCAGTAATGGTGACAGTCGCCTCTCCTGGCAGGCTGGCAGCGAAGAATAAGGATAAAGCCAGAAGCGTTCTGCTTGTTAATTTTGCAGATATCAGAACCATGTTTACAGATTATACAAACAGGTATTATGAACAATAGCGGCGGGTCTGGCCAGTGGTCTGCATGCAGATAAACCGTACCCTGCCGTCTCTTTATTTACCACCTGCTGATGCAGGTGGCAGGAAGATATAATACATCAAAGTGACAATTCAGGCGGATTATTTGTCTGATACTGAAAATCCACTGACGATGCGGGCAATAAAAACCAGCGAGTAAATATAGCCTGTGAGAATAACCAGAATAGTGGCATTACGGGCCGGCCAGCTGACGGCCACAATATCGCCATAACCCACAGTCAGAATACTGATGAAAGAATAATAGAAGAGTTCATTCATCATCTGCAGCTCATCATGCGACAGCCCCCGGAACGCGCCAGGCATATGGCTTTCTATTGCTGAAAACATGAAAAAACCCATATAGCCTATAAGTAAAAAGCCACTCAGTGCAGCACAGACAGACTCTGTGTTTATCCGGGCAGAGAAAATCACTTGTCGGAATACAATCACGGACAGGATGAGGAAAAAGACCAGATAGCTCGCGTAGTACAGCAGTGCCATGGCGCTGGCTGTGTGCAGCCAGTGCGTGATGGCAAAAATGACCAGTAACACAATAAATGAAACAGCCTGATGACGGCGTTGCAGCAGATTGACGCCAGCTGCAATCTGTAACAGCGCATTCAGGTTATACCCGGTTGTGTTCAGCGGAAACAGATTAAGAAAGAAGGTACTCAGCAGTGTACTAAGAAGAAAAGCGAATTTGTGTTGTTTCATAATCCTTAACATAAAGGAAATATCCCCGACTATTTAGATGGCACAGAGCATAATAAAAATACATTTGGTCAGGAAGCCTGAGAAATTTTCAGTTTCCGGTTTTGAATTAATTGATGACCCTGCTTCCGGTTCTGCGCACGCTGTCAGACATGTCTTGTCCGACGGAGTTATTTCATGTACCGGAAGCTGTTGTATTCCTTTCTTGCCCTGCCGGTGATATCAGTTGCCGGCACTACCGTTTATATCGACTCGGCACATCTGCCGGTTAATCCGCCCCCTGATGTACAGGTTGTGTTGCTCGACGGGCCACAGCAACTGCAGGATGCTTTTTTCGGCCTGTTGCCGGCTGACCCTGAAGCCGCTGAGGCTGTTGTTCGTGAGCACATGCAGTCCCCTGAATGGGCGTCTGCACAGGCTGACCTTGCAGAACGTTACCGCCAGGTGACCCACGCCTGGTCGCTGGGGCTTAAAAAATACCCGGCGGTGGTGTTCGATGACCGGGAAGTGGTGTACGGCACCACCGATGTGGCACAGGCTGAACGACTCCGGAGTCAGGGAGGGCAGCCATGACGGGTCTGCGAACACGACGTTATGCTGGCGCATTTTTGTTGTGGACAGCGACTGTTTCTGTGGCCGGTGCTTCCCTGAATACGGCACAGATAGCGGCCGGTGCTATTTCTCAGAGCTGTATCAGCTGGCGGGTCAGCGGTATCTGTTACTGGCTGCACTGCTCCTGGTCGGGGTGTCGGGTCAGAACGTCCGTGAAGGTCTCACATTTTATCCCTGAAGCAGTGGTGTCCACCTATACCGCACCGGGCGGTAATCCCTGGCGGGAAATGGCTCTGGTCAGTCAGGCATCCGGCGGTGTGGAGAACACCATCAGCAGCGGGATTGCGGGGTTATCTGCCGGCGGGGGAAACCCGGCTGATATGAAATCGCCGGAGCAGCGTAAATCCGCCATCCGTTTCAAATACGCGGATGCGCTGGGACATCCAGCCACGTTGCTTATCGGGGGCAGTATTCCCGGGTATTCGTGTGAGTCTGCTGCCACACCACTGAGGCCTTATTTTCTCAGCACGCTGGACAGTCTTGCCTGGCGCACCGGCATGCCTGAATCCCTGTATCCCGAAGCCATGATACCCGGCAGACGGGAACTGGGGAGTCAACGTAATGCAGACATGTGGGGAAATATCTACCCCCGTTCCGGTTTTGTCAGCCAGACCGATGATGACAAAGCGGCAGCCCTGGTTGCCCAGCGGGTGGCGGATATTATCACCCGCACCGGAGAACCTCACGTCTATCAGTCGCTGAAAGGCCGAAAAAAAGATGGCTACTGGCCACCGGATGCGGTGGAAGAAAACACCGGCACCCGTAATCACAAGTGGCAGCGACTGACCCCTTCCGTTTCTTCATCCTGCGCCGTGTTTCCGGATGGCAGTCATGCCGCGCCGGAGGACGGTAATGCCGCGTTTGCCCTGTGGCGTCCCTACAGTTGCTGCAAAAAGCGGGGCCAGAAATTCCTGGGCAGTACGAATTTTTAGAGGAAAGTAAATCATGAAGCATAAACCACAACTGACAAACATTGTGGCACTGGCGGTCATACTGGCCTGCAGCACAATGGCCGGCGCGGCGGAGAATGAACGCAGCACGTTCGGTCTCTCCCTGCCACAGGTGAATGACAGTGCCATCGGGTACGGGAAATCCATTGATGGTGCCATTTCGGACAAACTGTTTTACACCCTGGGAGGCGGGTCAGTGATATCGCAGCCGGCGACCCGGAGCAACATGAAGAAGCTCGGGGTGGATATTGGCTGGAGCAGCAACCTGATGTGCGGCAACTTTGACCTGAAAACCACGGTGAGCAATCAGCTGAACGGGGTGACGGACGGTTTTAAAAATCTGATGGGGGATGTGATACAGGGGGCGACGGGGGCGGTGGCCAGTCTGCCGGCGATGGTCATCCAGCGGGCGAATCCGGGACTGTATGACACGCTGACTAACGGGGTACTTCAGGCAAATGTGGCGTTCGACAAGGCACAACTGAACTGCCAGAACATGGCGAAGCGCATGATGGAGTTCTCGGACAGCAGCAAGTGGACACAGGCTGCGATGCTGGATGAGTACAAGAAAATCGTGAATTCAGGGGATGGTGATGCCATCCGGGGAGATGATGCCGGTCGTAAGGCTACCGGGAAAGAAGGCCGGAAATGGATTGGTGGCCAGGATCGTGGCGGGGCAGGGCAGCCGGCCATTCGTCCCACACATGATCTGGCAGCAGCGGGGTTTAACATGATGAATAACCTGCCGGTCACCAGTACATCCACGATCAGTGCAGCCAGTTGTACCGGAAGTGTCTGCAGTAAGTTCAGCAATGCTGAAGAGGCGGCAAAGGCGGTGGTGAAAGTGCTGGGCGATCGTTCCATGCGGACCTGCGGCAATGCAGCGGAATGTACCAGCGGGGATGAAGACCAACAGCCGGGAATGGCGGTTGCCGGAACCGGGTTCACGCCGATGCTGGAAGAAGCGGTGAAAGTGAATACGGAGCAACTGGTGAAGCTGGTGAATGGTACTGAAAAGCCGACAGCAGCAAATCTGGCCAGACTCCGGTCAGGCAGTCTGACGGTAACGGCCGGAGTGATTAAGGCGCTGCAACGGGATCCGGATAATGCTGCACTGACCGGGCGTCTGGCCGGTGAACTGGCAATGGCAGATACGGTGGAGACGGCACTGCTGATGCGCAGAATGATTATGACGGGGATGTCTGAGCCGTATGCTGCAGCGCAGGATGCTGCGATTGAAGAAGGAAGCCGCCGTATTGAGGCGCTGGACCGGGAGATTGCCGCACTGAAAAACGAGATGGAGCTGAAGCGTGAACTGGCCCGCAACAGCGTGCTGACCATTATTGAACGGGAGAATGAACGGGTTGGGAACAATCCGATGATTCAGCAGACGGATAATGCTGACAGCCGGATGCATACGCTGGAGGTCCCTGATGAGGAATAAGGTGATGAAGGTGAATACGGGAGCAGGAATGCGCGGTCGGCTCAAAAGGAAGGGGAAGATGCTTATTCTGTATCTGCTGCTACTGGCAGGTATCACCGTGTTTTCTTTGTGGCTGGCGAATACAGGTATTCGCCATGCAGAGGGTTTTGCTGCCCTGCATGAATGGATGTATGAGACGCGTTATGGCTGGCTGATCTGGCGTCTGTGTGTCTACTGTGCACTCGGATGGTGGGGATGGAAAATCTGGCATGCACCGGGCTTCAGACCGGAATACCGGGCACCTTTTCTTCGTATGGCCACAGTCAGTGTTTTGTTTGTTCTGCTGTGTGAATACTCTGTTTTTGCCGGACCGGGGCGTTGATGCGTTATGACCACAAATAATTATCTGGAATATTTTCTGACCCTGCTGGGCTGGGTGGTGAATAATGGCCTGTGGGATGTGTTAATCAGTACCGGATTGTTTGCGCTGCCGCTGGTATTTAAGGTGATTGGGATCTGGCTGAAAGTCCGGGAAGAGGGGGAAGACGAAGGTAACAAGGGATTACTTTCGCTGCCCCGTATTGAGAATGTACTCTACGGTGCTTTCTTTGTGATGATTGTCTGTTGTGTGCCTCTGGTTCAGGTCAGTCTTGACAGCATTAAGTTTGATAAAACGCGGGCAAAAACATGCGGAACCTGGACCCCGAAAGATCCCGGAGATACCGGTTACAGTGGTGTTATTTCCAGTCTTGGTGATCGGACTGCTGCTGCGCCACTCTGGTGGGTGATGGTGCATAAATTATCCAAGGGGGTGACACAGGCTGCGGTTGCGTCGATCCCCTGTCGGCCAGATTTGCGTCAGTTACGTTTTGAGGTTCAGCGGACGTTTATTGAAAACCGTGCGCTGGCAGATGAATTGCAGGATTTTACCAACGACTGCTATTCGCTGGCCCTGTATATGTGGAAACAAAGGGATCAGGGGCAGACGAAGGATAAAAAACTCCTTTCAGATATTGCGTGGATAGGGAGTACCACGTTTATGAAGGGCGATTACATGACGCTGCAGTCAAAACTCCCCCGTGCAGCTTTTCCCTGGAATGAATCGCGGGACAGCGGGCGCCCGAATACGGGACGTGGAGGATATCCGACATGTAATGAGTGGTGGCTGGCAGCAGATAACGGCCTGAGGGCGCGGGTGATTGCGGAGGTCAGCGACAGTTACTGGTTGCGGTTGTCAGCAGCAATGAAAATGATTGGCAGCAGCCAGGTCGATTATAAGGAAGAAGTTGTCCGACGGCTGGTGAGTCCGAAGAGTCTGACAGTCTCTCAGGACGGTGAGGTTTACCGTGGATATGGTGGTAATGCGGATATGACGACCATGAACGCAGTGGCCAGGATTGCGGGAACGGCTGGCAGTGCGGTGGCAGCACTGGGAGCATTCCCGGCGCTTGATGCAATGCGACAGGCCCTGCCAATGGTGCAGGCCATTCTGCTGATGGCAATTTATATCATGTTGCCGCTGATTCTGGCGTTTGCAGCATATGAGTTGTCAACCCTGATCACGCTGACGTTTGTGGTATTTGCGCTGAATTTTCTGACGTTCTGGTGGGAGCTTGCACGATGGCTTGACAGCTGGATGCTGACGGCACTGTACAGTTCGGACACGCATACCCGGTTCAATATGATGGGATTCCAGAACACGTCGGACGATCTGATAATGAATCTGGTAATGGGTACGATGTTTATGGTGTTGCCGGCAGTCTGGCTTGGTGCACTGTCGTGGGCCGGAGTAAGTATTGGAATGACGATTGATAAAGGTATAAGTACTACAGGTCAATTTTCGCAACAAGCGGGAGGTCAAGCAGGTAATATTGCTCAAAGCGGTGTGAGCAGTTTTTCTAAGGGGATTGATAAAGGGCTAAAGTAAACGAGATGAAAAAACAATGCTGATGTTATATTAATGTCAGCATTGTTAATATTATTAGTGTGGTGTTTTATATGGACCCCCATAGTAATCTTTAGCACGATAATAATAGTCATCTAAATCATTATTGCATATGTGATGATTTGTGCTTGATGATGGGAAGAGGAGGCTATCTGCGCTCTCGGTGCTATCATCCGACTCTGGTGTAGGATCTGGCAGGAGTGCACAAAGGATCTTTTTCAGCAACATATTCATAATATTAACTTCCCTCCCAATTCATCCATCATACTAATAACCCAATGCTATCATACTACCTGTATGATAAATGCGCAAGTGTAAAATTTTACCTTAATCAATTGGTTGTCGTGAAAAAACTCCTAATTTTTAGTTCTGTGATATGAATTTGATGTTCAAATTATGCCCTGTTTTTGTATAAATACAGGGGGAAAACCATACAGAATCTACTGATAAATGACTCAAAAGGAGGTGTTAATGTTGAGTAAAAAGTTATTGCTTGTTTGTGTGTCATGTCTGGCGCTGAGTGCCTGTTCTGTGGATGAAATTGCTGCGGTTAACAAGCAAATCAGTGATGGTGCCTTTGCTTTGACTGGTGCATTACGCGGTAATAATTCATCAACTGCTGATAATGGTATGCCGTTACTGTCACAGAAAGCGCCGACCAAAAGGGAAAAACGGGAAAATGTAACGGAAATCCCCGTTGATGTTGATACGGCTGCAGGAAGATTAAAGCGGTACTATAAATTTTATTCGAATGAGGAAGTTGACGCTATTCGTAATAATGGAACTACTGATGGAAAATGGCAGGCTTCGGCAATAAAAGCTCATGGACATATATGGGACGCGATGCCTGGTAGCTATTACAAAATGGGGAGTGACTGGGATGGCGGTCAGTTTGATGATCATCTTACCATTGAAGTTGAAAAAAATGGTAAAGGGAGTCGTCTCTATATAACGTACGCATCACCGGCTCCAGGGCATCTGAAAGAAGCAACGCTTGCGCCGTTATTTAAACGCGTAAAAGATGTGGCAGAAGGAAGAGTCAGATAAATTATGGTCAGGAGTAATTATTTGAGCGTGGGAGTATGATTATGAGAAATAAAATTCTTTTCGTTTTATTAATTATAGTGGTGGCTGCTTTGTCGTTTGATTTCGGCCGAAGTTGGGAATTATCTAAAACAGCAGAGTACTGTTCTTCAGTTGGTAAGAAATTATCTGATTCTGGTCCTGCGTATTGTGTGGAAAAATAATTTATTAATGGGGACAGGATGAAATAAGGGGGGGTAAAGGAGCTTTTTTACTTATAGGTTGTATTGAGGATGTTAGTTTTTATATGTGGAGTTAATATATATGAATAATACTTTGCGGCAGTGGCTTGAATTTGATGAGATGATTACGCCAAAGATAATAAAAGTTATCTACTGGATTTTCCTTGTTATCACGATCGTTGGCGGCGTCATTGGAATGCTCGCCAATTTCTTTGCAGGATTTGTTGGCCTTATATTTAGTATTATAGGTCTGAGAATTGGTTGTGAGATGGTTATTCTGATGTTTAATATCTATAAGCAACTTAAAAAAATTGCAGATGCAGTTCCTGAAAAAACAAGTGACGTATCTGAGGCTGAAATGCCTTCACCTTCAGATAATCATATCTGATATAACAGCTCAGGCCGGTGTTAACCGGCCTTTTTATAAAAAAATCCTCCAGTGAGGGTGTTGACATATAAAAGCCCGCCTTGCTAGTCTTTCTTCGCTGTAATTGTCGCTATGCGACCACCAATGTTCCGTATAGCCTGTGAGGAACGCCTTCGGGTGGCTAGCTAAACACCTCCGGAACCTGAAAGGACGGTGCATTCCACGTGAATGAGGTAAATCTGCGCGCTCTTGAGAGCAGAATGTCGTCACAAAAAGCGCATTATGACGCGACGATGAGGGCTTTTTTTACTTCCATCCAGTACCGCTATGATCGGTCTGTAGTCATCCGTAAACCACGGGCTGACGTCTTTAATCTGTTCGGGCATTCGCCCCGGGCTTCTTACGACTGTACGCACGGCATAAGGCCATCTGAAATCTGGCCGCTTGCGTGCGTATGTGGAGTTTGAAGCTGCGCGGCGTCACTTTTGTCGGCGTGTAACGATGACAAAGTGACGCATGCGCGTCTGCTTTACGAACCCGCACAAACCGTCGCGTCACGGGATGTTTTTTAACATTTGAAGAAGTGACCAGACGTGAGAGTGTTTTTTCAACCTTCTCTGCAAACGTACAGACGATACCGTGAATAACGTTCATCGACCGTTCTTCTTGCAGAATTTTATTGTTTTTTAAGGAGTTTTATGTAGTGAGATGCCGAACCGGCGATACCACTTATTAGGGGTGGTATCGGGGGCGACCTGGAAACAGGTACAGCGAATGCTGCAGTCGGTGTGCAACACCGGTTTGTTACCCCTCAATACCTAAACAGTCTGCGCTACCCTGGCGCTCAGGCACTCATTACCCGAAGGATCGCAACGCTTAACCGTGTCGCCAGGGAGAATGCAGATGAATTTTGCTGTTGTGTTCACGGCACAACAGCAAAATTCATCTGCTGTACGTACAGCTGTTTAAGACAAAGAGGAGGTATCTGTGTCCAGACGTGAAAAATTACTGAAACAGGATTTGGTTGCTCATATCCGGAAAGACAGGGGGAGTTTCAAGAAGCTGAGTGACTATTCCCGGATCATGCACCGGTTTGCGGAAAGACTGGCTAAACTGAATATACAGATCAGTTCTGCTGCGCAGGTAAAAGTGCGGCATATTGAATTATATATGAACAGCAGGAGTGATGTTTCAAAGCGAACCAGAGAAAATGAAATGTCTGCAATACGGGTTATGTTACGTCAGGCCGGTAAACATAAAATGGCAGATCCTGAACATCCCCGTCTCAGCAATAAGGCGTTAGGTATTTCAGGAGGAAGCCGTAAAGGGACAAAGAAATTAATTACGGATGAGCGTTTCCGGGAAATTCTTCAGCGCGTGGAAGCAAAAGATAAAGGTGTGGCAGCTGTTGTTAAACTGTCACGTTATCTCGGTCTGAGAAATGAAGAAGCTGTCCAGTCGGCCAAATCGTTACGGACGTGGAAAAAAGCATTACAGCGGGGAGATGAAAAAATAAGAGTGATTTTTGGTACGAAAGGAGGACGGGAAAGAATGACAACGGTTGTTGATCGGGATAAAGTTCTTGATGCTGTTAATTATGCACTCAAATATGCCAGTGAACATAATGAACGTCTGATAGACAGAGATAATCTTAAGTCGGCAATGGATTATTATCTTAATACGTTACGACGTTATGGAGAACTGAAAGGCGGAGATGAGACCGCACACAGTTTTCGGTACAGTTACGCCGCAAGTGCCATGAAATATCATATTATGAATGGTTACAGTTATAAGGAGGCACTTGCACTGACCTCAATTGATCTTGGTCATGGCGATGGCAGAGGACGATATATTGAACAGGTTTATTGTCAGTTATTAGGCTATGAATAATAACTTATATCGATTTTGTGCGGGTAAATATCATGAATTGTACTATTTTAATGAAAATAATATCTGTAAAGGAGATTACAAAAGATTCGCCTTTGTGGTCGCACTACCTGGCGCGATATATTGATTCCGGATATCAGGCTGAGTTTGAATGTGAAGGAGCAGCAGATAAATGGGGCATCTATGATGAATGGGACATCTGTGAGTCGATTGCGGATTATTTTGACGTGGTGGGAGACTTTGACTGTGATGTCAGACGGGCGGGAAGAAAAATACTGATGAAAGGTACCTGTGTTTTCCCTCTGGGAGAACCAGCTAAGGGAACACATAATATTCCTTTTTGGATCGATGTTGAATAGCTTGACATCCATCTTTTGTGCCTTAAAAATATACAGGCTAACTTTGTTACCTTCGGGTGACCACCAATGTTCCGGCAGTCTGTGAGGAACGCCTTCGGGTGGCTGCATTCAACACCTCCTGAGCCTGAAAGGACGGTGCATTCCACGTGAATGGGGCAAATCTGCGCGCTCTTGAGAGCAGAATGTCGTCACAAAAAGCGCATTATGACGCGACGATGAGAGCTTTTTATACTTAATCTGTGCGGGGGTGTTCCGCATGGCAGTTATGCACCCAGTCTGATGGCAGTGGCGCATGGCATTTTATCTTCGACTGTGCTGGCGATAAAAGCATAGTGCAGCCCTGCTGTTTTGTCGTTTATTACCCTGTCGGGAACATGCTTCCCGCAGGGCAGATGTGTTCCCGTGATGTTTTGTATCAGAGGAGAACACATGAACATTCTGTTAACACTTCTTTATTCTGTCGTATGGCTTGTCTGCACCATTCTTGGGAGGGTTGCACCAGAGTCGGTGGCCCGTGCGTGGTGTGAGTATCATCTGGAAGGTATGTCGATCCTTCGTTATACGTACCGCTCACTGGCACAGGCGGCAGAAATGCGTGAAGGAAAAGAACCTCTTTATCGGCTGTTCAGCTATCTCGAAGGCCTCGCACATTATCTGGGGTACAGAAGCGGCGATGAAAAGCTGGAATCAGGATTTCTCCGGCTGTTTCTGTGGCATATATGTGCGAAAGGCCATGCGCTGGGTGCTCTTATAGAGATGGAGGCACGTGTGTGCAAGTACAATCCATGGGAGTACGGCTGGCGCGATGGCTGGACTCAGTGTGTCTATATTGACAGAAATGAATATTTCGAATGCGATTTCGAATGAGTTCTACTGAGCTGAAGCATTAATCCCGTATTGATGTTTCTGTCCCCTGACGGGTGTTTTTGTCCGTCGGGGCGAAGACTCCCGTTTCTTTTTACAGGAGTCTTTATGTCAACGTTTATTTTGTGCCCTGAACCGGGCATCTCTTCTCTTTTCCGGCGAATGACGGCTCAGTTGCGGGTGTTTTTTTCCCGCAATAACCTGTCATATTACAGTCGCTGGTACACCAATCCGGCCGGCAATCTGAGCGTCCGGGTCTGTATGTTCCGTCGGGGCGGTGTCTGGACACCCTGTCTGTACTACCGGCAGGGAACGCACCGCAACGCGTACACAGGCTGGTATCAGCCGTTACCGCGTGAGGTCATTTGTCTGAACCGGTTTACCGGGCGGATATCCCGTCGCAGGACCTGGCATGCTGCCTGTCGTATGGCGGAACAACTGACCACCCTGCGTTACCGGTTTGGTCTGCAGGCTGGTGAAAGTGTCGTACAGCCCTGCTGATTTATCATTTATTACCCTGTCGGGAACACGCTTCCCGCAGGGGGGGGTGTTCCCGTGATTTTTTGTCTCTGAGGTGAACACATGAATAGTCTGTTAATACTCCTTTACGTTGTTGTATGGCGTGTCTGCACCATTCTTCGGGTAATCGTACCCGTGTCGGCTGTCCGTGCGTGGTGTGAGTATCAACTGGAAGGTATGACGATACTTCGTGATGCGTACAGCTCGCTGGCAAAGGCGGCTGGAATGCAGAATGAAGCATTTGAATATCTTAAAGGTATTGCACGTCATCTGGGCTACGAAAGCGGTGGTGACCAACTGAAATCAGGGCTTTTCCGGCCGTTTCTGTGGCATATACGTGCGAAAGGCCACAGGCTGGGGGCTGTCATGGAGATGGAGGTATGGAAGACATGGAAGAACGGCTGTAACGATGTCTGCAATCCATGGGAGGATATCTACAATCCATGGGAGCGTGGATGGAACGATGGCTGGACTGAATGTCTGAATCAACGTGTAGCCGGCATCCTGAAGCAGGCCTGTGTTGACTTTTCCGACGCAGACTGAACGGTTTTTCTTTTACTTACTGCACCGTGTGTCTGCGCCGGTGTTTTCCCTGACGGGAGTTTTGTTCCGTCAGGGGCAGGACTTCCTGAACAGACGGAGGTCATTATGTACTCACCCTTACTTGTTCATTATTCAGCACTGCAGACGCAGTCCGCTCTGCTGGCGCATATCAGCCAGCTGGAAGGTGAGCTGATGCGGTTACGCGCCTGGCAACGGCTGGGTATTACCCCGGAGCCGGATGATGAGACGGAGCCTTCACTGGTCTGCGTGCATCTGTGGGATACCGGCGAGGCGCTGGGCTGGCTGCTGTATGACCTGGAGCAGGAGAACATTCCTGCTCCGGGAGTTCAGGCCCGTCAGGCGCTTGACAGTCTGATGGCGCTGGGGCGTGAAATTAATCATGAAATCTGGACTGACAGTATCAGTACCGGAAAGCTGACGGCCGGAGCGGATGCCTGTTTGGCCCGGCACGACATGATGTAGTTCATAACCTGACCCTGACGGGGTGTGCCCTCCGTCAGGAAGGCATTCCCCGTAGTTTATTTTTAATCTGACCATGAGGAATGTTCCATGTCTGAATTATCTTCACGTCCGGCCCGTAAGCCGGTGGTATATACCCTTGAGCAGGTTGCCACAATACCGGAAAAGCAGTGGCATGCTTTTGTTCTGGCCGTAACAGAAACCTTCTGGCAGTTGCCGGAGGCGTTACGGCCGCAGAATGCGTATTTCGGCTCCCTGACCCGGGCGTCTGAGTTGTTTCCGGTAACGGACACACTGGCGTTTTACAGCCGGTCTGCAGACGGGCTGTGGTCGGTGAATGTCACCATTGAACGGGAGTATCGTCAGAACATTCTGGTGCTTAAGGAGCTGAATTTCGGACGCCAGCCGGGGGATTTCTTTGCCCGTACGGTGTTTGTGCTGCTGCACAATCTGTGTCCGGATTGTTTCCGTATTCATTCCACTGCCGGTGGTGCCAGCTGGTCACTGCCGCTGAAATGGATAAAACGGTACCTGGGGCATGAGAACTTTTCTGCACCGGAGTCTGTATTAACCACTCCGGTAAGGGGAGATGCGTTTGACCGTTTACTGCTGCAGTTTCTGTCCGGTCAGGGGCGACAGTTATCCCCGGATGACTGGTCAGCGCTGGAAGAGGCTGAACATCAGCTTTACTGGCTGCGGGCACTTGCCGGTGGACACTGACAGAACACCGTTGTTTCTTTTCATTTACCCGGAATAACGCCATCGCGTATTCCGTCATTCATATAACCCGGCAGGGACATATCCCTGTGGGGAGAGTCCCTGCGTTATTCAGGAGAATTGTTATGGGACTCGATATTTACTTTCTGGCTCGTGATAACCATCAGAATGGTGCCGTTGTGGAAACACAGGAACATCAGGAAGTGGGGACTTTCCGTAAGGTGATGCCGCTTCTGACATGGTTCCGTAACCATACTGATGCTTCAGATGAGCAGCATACTTTCCCGGTAACACGCCGGTCACTGACTGCATTATTGCGTGACCTCAGTATGCTGACGCCGGGAAACTGCCACAGCCTGTTTCCTTATGTCAGAAACTCGCGTTTACGGGGGGAAGACTATGCTGATGACTACTGGTATGACGTGAATGACGTAAAAGCGTGGGTCAGCGATACGCTGAGGACGTTTGATTTTGAACGTCGTTCACTGGTGATGCTGGCGTTGTGGTAAGTCCGGCCTGTCTGATTTTCGTTATTAATTTAACCGTACGGTGCATGTTCACCGTACGGGGAGCATGCATCTTTTTTATGGAGCGTGCTCTTATGAAAACGAAAAAACATACTTCACGTGCCGTGAATAAAACGCCGGAACGTGACCTGTATCAACTGGTGACCGACAGGATTGTGACGGCCATTGAAAATGGTGTGCCACCCTGGAAACGTCCCTGGCGCTCTGCGCGTAACGGCGCGGGCGAGCCGGAGATGATGCCGGTAAACGCCCTGACCGGGAAGCCTTATACGGGCGTGAATGTCCTGTTGTTGTGGCTGACTGCGGATGAAGCCGGGTACGCCAGTAATCACTGGCTGACGTACCGTCAGGCGCAACAACTGGGTGGCCACGTCCGTAAAGGAGAGGTGGCCACACTGGCGGTGATTTACAAAGACTGGAAAAGACAGGCCGTGGATGAACACGGTAACCGGCTGACGGACAGTGAGGGGGAACCGCTCATGGAAACGGTACCGGTACTGAAAGCGAATCCTCTGTTTAATGTGGGACAGTGCGACGGTTTACCTGAGCATCTGATGGTGAAGGCGGAAGGCAGCGCGGATGCACTGCCGGCTGATACCATCAGTGAGCGGGTGCTGCCGGTACTGAATGGCAGTGGCGTCAGTGTTTCGTCACTTCCACAGGACAGGGCATTCTACCGGCCTGACACTGACCGTATCGTGATGCCTCTGTCGTCACAGTTTGATTCGGTGGCCGATTACTGGACCACCCTGCTGCATGAACTGGTACACAGTACCGGTCATGAAAAGCGTCTGCGGCGGGCCGGGATAAGTTCTTTTGCCGGTCGTAAAAGCCCGGAATATGCGTTCGAAGAGCTGATTGCCGAGATGGGCAGTGCTTTTCTGTGCGCACATCTGGGGATTACCGGTGACGTACAGCACGAAAGTTATATTGACGGATGGCTTAATGTCCTGAAGTCTGACAAAAAAGCGCTGTTTCGCGCCTGCCGGCAGGCACGTGAAGCATCAGAGTATTTACTGATGCAGCGGGCTTCGCAGGCGCGGGGCGCATAATCTGAACCGCTGGCGGAGAGGGTAACCTGACCGCCATTCATCCCGTGAGGGCATTGTTCCTCACGGGACAGTGCCCTCTTTTTACATCTGATACAAAAAGAGGAGCGTAAACCATGTCTGAATGGTGCCAGAATCGTTTTGAAATTACCGGTAAGTCAGTCTGTCTGGATGTGCTGACGCAGTGGATTGAAGGATGTGAGACACCGCGTTACCGCCATGCCATACAGCAGAGTATACAGCTGTTTCTGGCCGGTTGTGCAGGGCTGGTGAAGCCCACCCGGACGACGCAGTATCCGCCATATCCGGCGCTGGTTCATCACGGTACAGGGTTGTCATCTCCGGCTAACCAGGCATTTGAACAGTGGCTGGGGCTGCTGGTAAAAGATGCCGTACTGGATGAAGAGACGATAAAGACCATTGACCGCCTTTATCACCAGTCATGTATTGGCGCTGTCCGCTGGGGGAACCTGCCGGATAATGCCCGGGAGATAATCACCGCGTTAATGCACTGCCAGTATTCTGACTGGTTTGGCCTGGTCGGACTGAGTGAACACATTGATGCCGAGGCCTGCTGGAGCCGGCTGTCGGATTACCCGGAGCAGGCGCAGCCCTGTGACATGCTGATGGTCATACCCTCCCGTCTGGCCACAGAGCTGAACGGTTCAGGTGGACTGCTGCAGGGCATTTCCACCACGACCAGCCTTTACAGCCGGATATACGGTGTGGAGTGGCCATCAGGTCACAATGTTCGCTGGGTGCGTGATGAGATGAGCAGTCTGGTGCTGCTGACTGACACACCCTGGTATCCGCCTTCAGGTGAGCTGGTTGGTGAAATCTCGAAGGTATTCGACTGTGAGATACGGCACTGGTACAGCGAACCAGTCCGGGGCATACAGGGTTACAACTGTTATGACGGTGGTGAACATACGGACAGTGACCCGCAGGCCGAATGGCTAGGCAGGGAAACACTTCCTCAGCCCCGGCTGTATCTGGTGGAGGAGCGCGCTGAAGAACAGACAGAAGCCGCGCCTTTACCGGTTCCGCTGGCTTCAGGCCAGTAATTAACCTCAGGGTGCCACATTCGTGGCACCCGTTTTTTCCTGTCATCTTTCATTTCAGCCCGAAGGGGAACACCTGTTCCTCCCCGGGACCATGTGTTCCCTGTTTTTTACGGAGATTCACATGGCCACCTTTATCGACCATCAGAAAGCTTTTATTTCGCTGTTTAATCAGACTGCCCGTTATCACAAACGCCATAAGGTGTTTGAAGACTTTGTCAGCTGCAGTGTGATTGCCCTGGAGAACCGGCTTCAGTTCAGTGAGGCACGGGAGCAGAAGTACCTGCGAATCGTCAGTGGTTATGAAAAGCAGGATGTTATCAACATTGCGCATTTACTTGCCCATGTCATTGAGGGGCTGGAGCAGGGATTCTGTGACTTTCTGGGCAGTGTGTTCATGCAACTGGAGCTGGGGGACACATACCGGGGCCAGTTTTTCACGCCCTGGAGTGTGGCCAGCATGATGGCACAGATGCAACTGGGGAATGTGAAGGCGTTGTTTGAGAACAAACCCTTTATCACGCTCAGTGAACCTGCCTGTGGTGCCGGCAGTATGATTCTGGCTATGGCTGACACCCTGAACCGTTCGGGGTATCCGGCATACCGCAGGATGTGGGTGTCGGCAACAGATATTGACCCGCTGGCAGCCGGCATGGCGTATATACAACTGTCGCTGTGTGGTGTGGCCGGAGAAGTGGTGATTGGCAACTCATTGTGTAATGAGCGGCGCCGGGTGCTGCTGACGCCCGGACATTACCTGGGTAACTGGTCATATCGTCTACGTCATTCTCAGAAACAGACTGCAGCCTGAATGCTGAATGTTTTGCTATGACTAAGCCAGCCTTCGGGCTGGCTTTTGTTTTGTACTGCGGAGGGGGAATGCAATGAAACAAAAACGAGTTATAGGGATCTACTCGTTTTGTCAACGCCGGTTTTATGTTCTCTGAGTACAGCCTGAAATTATCACCAAAATGGAATGATGCTTTGGCACAGAATTGCCTGTAACTGGCTTTCATGAGACTCTTTGGATATGCTTGGGTTTCAAGCAGTAAGTAGTCTATTAATATATAGGTTAAAGCTATTTGGGGCAAAGGCAAAGACTGAGGTGATGTGAAGAGAATTGAGCAAATAGGGCGAGATAAGCCGATGTGGTCCAACTAATTAAGGGAGGGCGAACAAATGAGGGACTCGTAGAAAAAAGTGCTTTCCTTTCGAGAGCGAGGCTTTGAGGCTACAGGTGTTGCTAGAAAATAAGTGATTAATAATAAATGGGTTTGTAATAATGAATATTCTGATAGATAAAGTACGTATATCTGGGTTTAGAGGAATATCAAATATTGAGATAACTCTCCCAAGAGTAACTGTTTTATTGGGACAAAATAATGCAGGGAAAACATCAGTAATAAAAGCAATGCAGTTAGCAATGGGAGACTATTCGCGTTACTTATCGGATGAAGATTTTCATATAGGCGAAGATGAAAAACGGCAAGAGGCTATCACTGTAGATCTTCGTTTTATAGCTGTTGATGGTGAGACTAGGATTAAAGAGTTTTCAGAAAACTGGCAGCAAGTGTTTGGCGAGAAAATTCAGTCAGAGCCTGATGGAAGCCAATTTGTATGTATACGAACTACTGCAAAACCAGATCGAGTGAAGGGGGGGTACGTTGTTGAGCGGTTTCATTTGGATATTTGGCCAGAACGTATGAACTGGCAAGATGCTAGGGTTAATAATAAGAATAGATTAGGTAAGCGATTGGAGTTTGTACCTTTTATTCCGATTGATGCGCAAAGAGATATACATAGTGAATTGAAAGAGAAATCCTCATTCGTGGGGCGTGTGCTATCAAGTGTTGAGTATGACGATAAAGATGTTGCTGAGCTGGAAAGGATGGTGGCTGAAATAAATAAAGAAGCTATCGAGAAGAGCGAACCACTCAAGCGTTTGAAAAATCACCTAGATAATTTAAACCAATCATTTGAAGGTTCAGGGCAAACAGAGCTTACCCCGTTTCCGAAGAAGATACGAGATCTGTCAAAGAGATTTAGTGTTAATTTTGGTGAATCTGATAAGAGTTCGTTTTCGATGGAATATCATGGTATGGGGACACGTAGTTGGGCATCTATGTTGACAGTAAAAGCCTTTACTGAACTCTTAGTTAAAAATCACGAAGAAGAGGCAGAACCGTTTTTCCCAATAATGGCCGCAGAGGAACCAGAGGCACATTTGCACCCTAATGCACAGAGGACTCTATATAGACAGCTCGTGGATGCTCCAGGGCAAGTGATTATCAGTACACACTCACCTTATATTGCTGGTTTGGCAGAGTTGCATGAAATTAGATTCCTAAGTAAGCAAGAGAATTCGGTATGTGTATATCAGTTAAGGGATAAATTTGATGGTGATGATCTAAGAAAATTAAGGAGAGAAGTTGTTCACTCTCGTGGTGAGTTATTGTTTTCAAAAGCAATAGTATTATCAGAAGGAGAAACTGAAGAGCAAGCCTTACCTGAACTTTTTGAAGCCTATACCGGAAAACATCCCTTCTCGCTTGGTATAAACTTCGTAGGAGTTAATGGTTCCGGAGCGAAATATCGTCCATTTCTTATTTTGGCGAAAGATTTCAATATACCTGTATTCATATTTAGTGATGGTGAAGAACAGACAGTTAAAGATCTTAAAAAGAACTATGAAAAAGTGTTTGGGGTTACTGATATAATGAATGCAGCTAACATCACCATACTTGAAGGGACTGATTTTGAGGGCTATTTGTTAAGTCAAGGTTTCGATCAGTTGATTGAAAAGACTATACATGAAATCGACGGTGATGATGCAATCGATAAGTGGATTGAAAAAAAGAATGGAACATCGTTAAAGCGGATTCGAACTGATAAGCCAAACTGTGGCACTTGTAATCAACCAATCTTTGAAGATGTGCTGAGGAATTACATTGGTGATGATGGACGAGTTCGTGCAATCCTCGAAATCCTTGATTCAAGTAAGCCGCTTTATGCAAAAGCAATCACAGATAATTTGATTAAATTACCGAAAGAAAAATTTCCTCAGAAGATAATTGAATTATTCAAACAAATTGAGTCGGGAGTTTGATATGAATCTATCAAATGCTCAGCGCCAGATCGTTGAAGCCCCTATGGATATAGCTATTCAAGTGCTTGCCTCAGCAGGTTCTGGAAAAACTCGTGTCTTAACAGAGCGTGTTCGATATATATTGAATAATACAAAGAGAGATGCTGTTATTGCCCTGACCTTTACGAATAAAGCAGCGGAAGAAATGAGTTCGCGTTTAAGTGATTTTGATCCAGATGAAGATAGGGTCTGGATTGCTACGATTCACTCTGTTGCGCAGCGTATTTTAGAAAAATACGGACACACCATTGGTTTGCCATCAGATTTGTATATATATGATAGAGATAAGGATCGTATGGAAGTCTTTATGCAGTCTTTGCGTGAAGATGGTATTGATATAGATGAATATCTCTCCATTGCAGATTCCAAGGAATTGAAAAATAGAGAGCGAAATCTGCAATCGTATATGGATATATTTTCAAAAATAAAGAGAGAGTTGCTTACTGAGTTTGAGGTATCTGAGTTGTATCCAGATAATAATATCTGGAAAATATATCAAGATTATCAGGCTTCATTACTTAATAGTGGCGGTATCGATTATGACGATATTTTAGTATATGCACATCGGATTCTGCTCACGCATGATTGGATAGCAAAAATATATCGTTCAAAATATAAACATGTTTGTGTTGATGAAGCTCAAGATCTTAATAAAGCGCAGTATGAATTTATTAAGGTGCTGTGCGGTGATGTGATAAAAAGTATTCTTATGGTAGGTGACCCTAATCAAATGATTTATGGTTTTAATGGGTCATCAAAAGACTACTTTTGTGAAGATTTTATTAATGATTTTTTTCCTAATCAGTTTGAGTTAAAGGAGAATTATCGTAGTGCCAAAGCTATTATTCGCGCGGCAAATAAGTTAAGACCGGGATCACAAGCAGAGATTGATTATGCCTTAGAGGGAGGCGTTAGAATCTCAGAATTTGCTTCAGAAGAAGATGAAGCTGATACGGTTGTCGCTACTATAAAGCATCTTCTGGAATTGAAAGTTCACGATGAGATTGAGGGGGATATTTCACTAAACAATATGGTTGTGATTGGCCGTAATCGGTTTGTTTTTGGCAAGCTTGAAAAATGCCTTAAAGAAAATTTGATTCCTTACTCTTTGAGGAAAGGAGAGAGAGCGTTAGAACCTTCGACTAGATTTGGAAAAGCCCTGGACTATGCCATTAGAGTGAAGTTGAATTCAAAGGATTGGGTTGATGGAAAAAAATTATGTCAAGTACTTTGCATATCAGAGCCGGCTGGCTGGACACCTGATGTATTGCGAGAGATGGCGGTTCAAATTTCATCATCAGATGATGATTACTCTATTGTATTTGAAAAACTTCTTACTACTATTGATAGCTTAGATATTGAAAATCCTAAAATTCCCAAGCTAATAAAGGAATTTAATGCTCTTCTTACATCGTTAGTTGAAAATCACAATGGTATTTCAGACGATAAAATAGAAGACGTCAAGTTGAGTATTGAGGAGCTTAAAGAGTTTAGTGGTATGTGGACTCGATTTAAGCGTAAGGGGTTAGGTGATTCATTAGTTGCATTTAGGAACGCATTGGCATTGGGGCAACTAGCTGAAAGTAGTATGGATGAAGGCTTAACTTTAAGTACAGTGCATACTATGAAGGGACTGGAAAAGGATATCGTGTTCTTGATAGGTATGTGTGAAGGGGTTTTCCCGGATTACAGAGCTAGAACGCCCAAAGAGCTTGAAGAGGAACGCAATAACGCTTTTGTTGCGGTGACAAGAGCGAAGCGTTGGCTGTACGTTTCTTATCCTAGGCAGAGGATGATGCCTTGGGGCGACCTTAGGTTTCAGCAAAAATCCCGATTTGTCAGTGAAATAGAATAAGCACAATATCAAATTATTGATGTAGGAGAGTATATTATTACTCTCCTTGAGCAATATTATTCATCTCAGAGCCGTTTTGTTCTCTTAGAGTTCTCCTTAATATGTAATTGTTGTTTTTTTTATAGATATGTATATGAAGTTGACAAGAGATACCTCATTATTAAACTCAAAATCAAGCAATCATAAAAAATGTTAAACTGGAGTTTGTTTTGAAGCTTGTATTCAATATTACTGGTGATTTCGATAAGGTGTTTTTACCACTGGAGTTTTCTGGTTTTCATGGGCGGAATGGGTATTGTTATTTAAGAGTTCAGATTAAGCATGGCTTTATTGTTTTCTCATGTGCTCAACTATTGAACTATTATCGTACGTCAGTAACAAATGCAATTGAGCAGGTCAGAGAGGCTGCAGTTAATGCTCTCTTAAGAGAGGGGGTGCTGTCATATACGCAACAAAAAGAATTTCTGGATGTATTAAAGACATCACAACGAGTAAGCAAAGAAATTGATTCGCAGTTATGGGATTACATAAATGCCAATTCAATCTGGTTTGAATACTATAATCATAGTGAATCATTATTTCTGAATGATCATTTTCATATTGCTTCTTTTGAGGGGAACAAAAATCCTGTGTGGAGAAAAACTTCACTGGCAGATTTAGAGAAAACATATCCTGAATTTGATTTTATTATTCATAAACACCATCTTGAAAAATGGATGAATGGAGGCCTTACCGCTGAAAATGTAAAAAAATGATCAAAGAAAAAGGCTGGAATAACAAAATGTTGGCTGCGCGTTGGGGATGTTCGGAAGTTTGGGTGAGTAAAATTATTAATGATGAAAACCGAAAGGTTCAGTGGAATGATGCTATCAATGGACTTCCTGTTATAAGTGACAATATGGTTTGATTAGGTGAATGCATGAGTATTTGTTTTAACTTTTTCAGATTACGCTCAATATATTCATATGCATGGGTAAATAAAGAACCCACAATTGCTTTCGAGACATGTATTGGTCGAGGCCATTTTGTATTTATGATCTTTTTTGCACCAGAAGATAAAAATATATCTGGAGATAGTTTGTTTATTTATCTCCGTAATGTTAATGTTTTGTTGCAACTAAAGCTGTATGGAAGTCGAAAAAACGGATTTTTTAACGTGTATATAACGCCCTCGCAGCAGCAAATCTTGTCAGATGAATTACAGTTGACACCTGGTGGCAGTCATTTTTCATTTAATAACTTTCTGAACGAATTAAATGACGCAATTCCGCAGACGCTTTCCTTTAAAAGAAAAATAGAAACTATCAGAACTGTATGGCCGAAAGTATGTAACTCATTAACTGGGGTTATTGATGATGCTCATAAAACTATATTAATAGGCATAAAGAAACTCCCCGAAGATCAACGTCCCAGGGAAAAAACGCTACGAAAATTGTTTACCTGTACAAACAGCCCGGCAAATGATGTCCAACACTTTATTGATATTTTGAAAAAACATAACTACACACTGATGTGGACCAGTGATCAGGGCCGGATACCAAAATCTTTTGCAGAGTTAATTAATAAAATTGTATAAATAAATCTATTGCATTAGAACAACAGACAGAACAATGATATCTGTTTTATGGATACGATGTAGCCAGTGATTTAGTGCATTGCTGACTATATCACTTTCCCCATTTTGTGATAAGTCTGCTTTGAAACGATGGCGTCCCTCCCCCTGTATTGTGAATGTTGCCACAGTTTTTTCTCCATACCCCTGAACATACCCGTCGTGCCTTATATAATCGACTCCATTGAGAAGCAGTCGAATAATTATTTCTGACTGTAACGGCGTTAATTTCAGTGATGGTAAAGATGTCCGTGGCACCATAACGCATTTTTCATCATCAGTATAGTGGTATGCGTGAACATATATGGTGGCATTTTGCCTGATGTTGTTAAGGCTTTTCAGCAGGTTTGCAGTCAACTCCATCGCGGTGTCCTTCCGGTTGTTGTCATCTGTTGATGATGCGACCTGTTGTAATTGTTGACGACAATTAATTCTTTTTCTTTTCTGAGAAATTTACAGAATACAAAAAAGAGTTATTTGTTCACGGTCTGTTGCTTTCTGACGATATTCCCTGCTTCATTTGCTGAAGCAGGAGAATATTGATGGTAAAGACAAATCCATCTTCTTCACAGGTAAGACGTGTCGCAGTTTATGGGCTGGCCGGATTGCAGTTCTTTTTTCAGGTTACCCCGGCATTTGCCGGTGTCTTTCAGGCTGATGAACAGTCTGTGGCACAGACGGCTATGGAGGCCGGACGTGTATTGCAGGGCAGCAACAGTGGTGATGCAGCCCGCCAGATGCTGACCAGCCAGGCTTCCGGGCAGGCAGCAGATGCGGTTACGCAGTGGCTGAATCAGTTTGGTACGGCGAAAACGCAGCTGAGTGTGGTCAGTGACTTCTCCCTGAAAGGCTCGTCGCTCGATGTGCTGTTGCCGTTTTACAACACCCCGAAGAACGTGCTGTTCACCCAGCTCGGGATGCGGGATAACGACGGACGCTTCACCACCAATGCCGGGCTTGGCCACCGTTACTTCACGGATAACGGCTGGATGCTGGGATACAACGTGTTTTATGACGTGGACTGGCGCAACACCAACCGCCGCTACGGGATTGGCGTGGAAGCCTGGCGTGATTACCTGAAGCTGTCCGCCAACGGATATAAACGTCTGTCTGTCTGTCTGACTGGCGGCAGTCCCCGACCGTTACCGATTATGACGAACGTCCGGCTGACGGCTGGGATATCCGTGCCGAAGGCTGGCTACCTGCGTATCCGCAACTGGGTGGTAAGCTGGTTTACGAGCAGTATTATGGAAATGAAGTGGCGCTGTTTGGCGAGTCTGAACGCCAGAAGAATCCTCACGCCATCACTGCCGGTGTCACCTGGACGCCATTCTCGCTGCTGACCGCCGGTGTCGATTACCGCAGGGGCAAAAACGGGGCTGACGACACTCGTCTGAACCTCGGCCTGACATACCGTATCGGTGAACCGCTGGCGCATCAGCTGGACAGCAGCCGGGTGGGCGCGCAACGTTCACTGGCCGCTAACCGCCTGGAACTGGTGAACCGTAACAATGATGTTGTGCTGGAATACCGCAAACAGACGCTGATTACCCTGCAGCTGCCACCGGATGTGTACGGTGCAGAGCTGACGACCGTCACCCTGACACCACAGGTAAACGCGAAATACGGGTTGTCCCGTATCGAGCTTGACGATGCAGAACTGCGTCAGGCCGGCGGGAAGATTATCAGCAACACCGGCAACCAGATTACGCTGCAGTTACCTGCCTGGTCATCCGACCGTCAGAGTGTCACGCTCTCCGGCAGGGCGCGGGATACCCGTGGCAACCTCTCTGATATTGCCCGTACCCGTATTCTGGTCTCCCCGGCAGTACAGCAGCAGCTGGCAGTCAGCACGGATAAAACCACAGCCACTGCAGACGGTGCGGACAGTGTGCACTACACCCTGACCGTCACAGGCAGTGACGGACAGCCGGTCAGTGGACAGGCTGTACGCTGGGAGCATAACGGCGGCACGCTGAATGGTGAGAACACCACGAACGCTGACGGTATGGCCACAGCCACCCTGACCAGTCAGACCGCCGGTATTATCCGGGTTGCGGCCACCACCCGTAACCAGACGGCAAAAGCGGCTGATGTGACCTTCGTTGCCGCCATGCAGGGAGAACTGCTGGCTGACCGTACTCAGGCGCTGGCCGATGGTCAGGAGGCAGTCAGCTACACCCTGACGCTGAAAACCACTGACGGTAAGCCCCTTTCCGGGAAAAACGTCACATTCACCACCACGGCCGGGCAACTGAGCCGGACACAGGGCACCACCGACCAGAACGGTCAGTTGTCTGTGCAACTGACCAGCACCCGTGCCGGACAGGCGGTGGTGAACGCCTCTGTGGACGGCACCACCATCAGTGCCGCCCCGGTGACGTTTGAAAACTACCTGGATTCCGCCATTGTGGTGAACAAAACCTCCGCCGTTGCTGACGGGCAGGACAGCATCATTCTGACCGCTGTCATCCGGGGTGCCACCGGTGTTCCGGTCGCCGGGCAGGCTGTCACCTGGCACACGGACAAGGGGCAGTTCACACAGCAGGACGCGGTGACAAATGCTGCCGGTGCAGCTTCTGCCACCCTGACCAGTACACAGGCAGGCACTGCACAGGTATCGCTTTCCCTGAACGGTACGACCACCACAGTAAGTGCGCCCCGCGTCAGCTTCACGCAGCAGTTGTATCTCACCCTGCAGGCCGGCAGGACCACCGCTGTGGCAGACGGAAACGACGCCATTACGTACACCCTGAACGTGCGTGACGCGGCAGGTCAGCCCGTGAAGGACAAAGCCGTGCAGTGGAGCACCGACCTGGGTACACTTTCGCCCCTGCAGGGCACAACCAGTGCACAGGGCGAAGCCTCGGTAACGCTGGCCAGCACGCAGGCCGGACAGGCCGTGGTTAATGCCACCGTGGACGGTAAACAAATCAGCGCACAGTCTGTCACCTTCACCCGTACCGTCCGTGGTGTCATCACGGTTGAAAAAGAGCGTGTTTATCCGGGAAGCAGGCAGACGGTCACCCTGACGCTGACGGATGCCGCAGGCAACCCTGTCAGTGGCGAACGCGTGGACTGGCATGCTGACAGTGGCAACCTCTGGCAGACACAGGGCACAACGGATGCACAGGGCCGTACCACCACGACGTGGGAAAGTACCACGCCCGGAACGGCCACCATTACCGCTGACGCGTATGGTCAGCAGTACACAGCCCCCGTCATCACGGTCATGCCAGCCCTGACGGTCAGCAGCGTCACCGGCATCGATGCCACTGGCGCAGACGGCAAAAACTTTGGCAAGCGTGTCCCCAACAGCACCTGGCCGGGCGCGAAATTCCGCATCGATACGGAGAATGCTGCCGGCACGGTCACCTGGACTGCATCCTCACCGGCCGTAAGCATCAACGGTAATATCATGACCGTGAAGAGCAACCCGGCAGGTGTCACCCTGACAGGCACGGATGCAGACGGACAGACCGTTACCCTGAATATGGGCAGCAACTGGTTTGCACAGAGTGCGATAAAATACGAATGGCTCAGCAGCGATTACGAGGGAACAGCGATTTACTCCTGTCGCCAGCTGGGCGCACAGGTGGCTTCATCCGGTGCCCTTCAGGGCGTTATCAGTGAATGGGGTGAACTGGAAACCTACGAAGGCTGGACCAACCTGAAAAATAACTGGCTGTATTCCAGTACAACCGTTATCAGTGGTAATGGTGTGAAAAGTACCATTGCGTATCTCTTCCCTGGCGGTAAGGAAGGTCTGTTGACAGGTATCCGTGGTTATTATGCCTGTCGCTGATTAGTCAGACAGATGATACGTATCGGACCGAATAATTTCCCGACACCGGTAAAGAGTTAATGATGGTGTGCACGTTCTGCAGTGATGCAGAGTGTGTGCACTATTTTTCTTTACAGGGGCCTGTATGTCACTGACACCCACCGATGAACAGTCTGCCATTATTCACTGGCAGGGACAGAAGCTGGTTGTGAACGCCTTTGCCGGCACAGGAAAGACCAGTACCCTGGTTCAGTATGCGCTGGCAAACCCCGACAGCAGAATACTGTATCTGGCTTATAACCGTTCTGTACGCGATGAGGCTGAGCGTAAATTTCCGTTTAATGTGGAGTGCAAAACCTCCCACCAACTGGCCTGGTCGCGCTTCGGCAGACATTACCGGAATCGTCTGGTTGCCAGTCTGCGTATCACGGATGTGGCCAGAAAGCTGAACACCCGTCACTGGCTGCTGGTTCGTCTTGCACTCAGCAGTCTGAATCAGTTTCTGTGCAGTGCTGACAAAGAGCCGGGGCTGCAGCATTTGCCGGATGAGGACGCCCGGGCCGGTACAGATGTCTCAGCCATCCTGCAGGCAGTACAGGTGCTCTGGCATGAGATGAGCCGGCCTGATGGCACATTCCCTGTCACGCATGATACCTACCTGAAGCTGTTCCAGTTGTCATCCCCGGACCTGTCCCGGCGCTGGGACATCATTCTGTTTGATGAGGCACAGGACGCCAATCCGGTGACGTCTGCACTGGTGCTCAGTCAGCCCTGCAGGGTAATCCTGGTGGGCGACCGTTACCAGCAGATTTACCGCTTTCGTGGTGCAGATAATGCGCTTTCTCATCCTGTTCTGAACGATGCAGACCGTCTGTGGCTGACACAGAGCTTCCGCTTTGGCCCGTCAGTGGCCCGGATGGCGAATCTGCTTTTGCAGCGTGCCGGTGAGAAACGGCAGGTGACCGGCAGTGGCGGGGAAGATGACGTACTGATGAGCCGTACCGACGCGGATAAACCGGAAGGGCACCGGACGGTACTGAGCCGGACGGTGGCAGGGGTGATATGCACGGCGCTGATGGCCAGTCTGAGCGGCAGGAAGGTGTACTGGGTGGGGGGTATTGAAGGCTACCGGACTGAGGCACTGGAGGACCTGTACTGGTTTTCAGCTGATATGCCGGAAAAGATGCAGTCTGATGCACTGCGGCGGGATTACCGCGATTTTGATGAATACTGCCGGATAGCCAAATCCACCCGGGATGTGGAGATGAATCAGGCCATTCGCCTGCTGGATATCTGTTTCCCGTTACCGGTGAAACTGAAGCTTCTGCGGGAGCATACCGTCACGGGTGAGAAGGATGCGGATATTACCGTGTCAACGGCTCACCGCAGTAAGGGACTGGAATGGCCGGTGGTGATACTGGATGAGGATTTTGCGGATATCACCGACCCGCTGATGCCGGAAGATGAACGGAGGGACGAAACTAACCTGTTGTACGTTGCGGTCACCCGGGCCCGTAAAACCCTGGTGCTGAACAGTCTGATGCGCCAGCTGGCAGAAGAAGCTGGCAGAGATGAACAAAACCAGAAAGCAGCAGAGGCATCCCCGTCAGAAGAAGGGGAAAACGATGCCGTATACGGGCAGGAGGATGAAAATGCTTAATCGCCTGAAAAAACTGCTTCCCGGTAACAGCAATACCAGTAGTGCTGAGACAACCGCCCCGGAAACCGCACGCCAGCCGGAACATCTGCCGGAAGGTTTTTATATGCCCGGGACTGCAGAGGAGCTGACGTCCACACCACGCAGGAAACAGTGCCTGAAGCAGTTATGGGAAAACAGCAGTATGCCATCTGACGTGTATCAGCAGTTCTGCCTGACACCAATACAAAAACTCCTGATGGCGGCGCAGAACGTTCCCGCCGCCAGAGACTCCCGGTGGGCAGATGCCAACGGTTTTGGCGACCTGACACTGCAGTTCACCACCTATGCCGTTCGTCTGGCCAGAGGATATATGTTTCCGCCCGGTGCCACACCGGAAGAACAGGCCGCACAGTCTGGTGTATGGAATGCCGTGGTGTTCTGGTCGGCACTGTTTTATCACCTGCCACTTCTTGCACACCTGGAGGGAGAACTGGTCAGCGGAAAGTTATGGCAGCCGGGAATGTCTTCACCGGGCGAGGCATTTCGTTTTCGCTACAGACAGCAACGTCTGCAGGGGGCAGAGGCTCAGCAACTGGCAGCGGTGATGGCCGGGCAGCTGTTGCCGGAGGGGGCGACAGCCTGGCTGGCCACTGTGCCGGGAGCATTACAGAATCTGGCGGGGGCGGTCTGGCATCAGCATCCGGAGATGGCATTGATTCGTTCAGTCCTGAAAACAGCGGCAGAAGAGGTGGAGAGTCCGCTCCTCGCATTACAGGTGACGGAAGCCGTAACAGCACCTTTGCTCCCGGAAAACACTGTGCAGCCTGAAGACAATGTGCCATCTGACAGCCAGCCAGAAACATCAACAGAGGTCAGTGCGCCGGAAATGTCGGCGGCCGTCCCGGAGGTAGGCGAATTTACGCTGCAGCCCTCTGTTTCAGGAACCGATGAGGCCGAAGCAGTCGTCCCGGATACGTTGCAGTCTGCAACAGGCGCGGAGGAAAAGGCTCCGGAGGAGCAGAGTGTCCATGATGATACCGATATGCTGCTGAGTCTGTTTTCAGCAGTCAGTGATGACACTGAGCCCACGGAGGCTGATGTGGCAGAACCTGTTGAAAATAAAGAGGCAGTTTCTGATGAATCAGGTTGTATAAACAGTGAACAGGCTGGCGCGGAAAGTGATCCTGCGCAAGACACGGGGATTTTTGGCTCTGTTTTATGTATCAGTGAGCCGGCTCAGGAGATAAAAAAATCACCTGAGCACTCACAGGGCCGGAACAGTACGGAAAATGTCAGGGCTTCAGGCAGTAGTGGTGAATTTGTTGAATGGCTCAGACATGGACTGGATTCGGGAGAGATCCCGGTGAATCAGCCTGATGCCAGAGTTCATCTGATTGCCGGATATGCTTTTCTGCGTGTGCCGGATGTGTTTTACCTGTATCTGAAACAGACGGGGAGTAACCACGATCGCCGTTATGTTCAGTCCGTATTTGAGCGTGCGGGACTTCACCGGGTTCGTTCCGGGGAGCGTTTTGTTCAGGCCAGGTTGTATGATTCGGCGGAACGAAAAGGGCGTTATCAACCTGTCAGCGGTTACCTGGTGAAAAGCCGCAGTCTGTTCAGCGGAAAAGGGCTCCCCGGAGACAGCCCGTTTATCACATTTCCGTGACGGAATGCTGCGGGGAAGGAATTATTTGTTATGGAGCTTTTATGGGATCAAAGAAGGCCGGGAAACTGACCTGGGATGAACTGCTTGATGAGTATTTTTTCTCGAGAAACCTGCGTCCGGATACGGAATGGAGTTACCGCAAGGTTGTCCGGGGATTTGTTGATTTTATGGGCGAGGGGGTATTTCCGGCAGATGTGACCCAGCGCGATATTCAGCGCTGGCGACGTCAGGTTCTGAAAACGCAGTCACTTTCAACATACACGTGGAATAACAAGGTGGCGCATCTCCGGGCAATTTTTGGTTTCGGGATCAAAAAAGGGCTGCTGCCTCAGACAGAAAACCCGTTATGTGAGGCATCGGTGGCAAAGGAGGCGAAAAAGAAGAAGACGCTTAACAAAGATCAGATGATCCAGGTTTATCTGGTTGTTCAGAAGTTTGCTGAATATGAAACACAGCAGAGGGTACCCTGCGACCGGCGACGTAATGCCCTGTATCCGGCAAGATACTGGCTGACGGTTCTGGATGTGTTGCGTTATACCGGGATGCGCTTTAATCAGCTGCAGCATATCAGGCTGAAGGATGTTCGTCCCGGAGAAGGGGTGATTGAACTGCAACTGGAGGGAAGTAAAACACACCGCGAGTGGTGTGTGCCGATCGTGGAGCCACTGAAAGCCCCCCTGGAACTTCTCCTGTCACGGGCCCGACGTCTGGGAGCCGGTCCTGATGATTTTTTGTTTGATGTCTGCCGGTTTACAGACTGCATTGAGCCTGATGATTATGTGTATTGTCCGGCGCGGGCCCATCAGGCGGTCAAGGGATTTTTCAGACGTCTGTCACGGGAGTGTGGTTTTCTGGTTTCTGCCCACCGTTTCAGGCACACGCTGGCGACGATTCTGATGGAGTCACCGGAGCGAAACATGCATCTGGTTAAATCCATGCTGGGGCATCAGAGTATTGCGACGACCATGGAGTATGTGGATGTCAGTGTTGCATCCGCAGCCGGAACGCTGGAGACGGCGCTGGGTCTGTATACTGACACACGAACGGTCAGTGAGGTTTGTAAAGCGGGAGAGAACAGAGAAGAAGAGACGGAAAATTAACACAACTTGACAGGGATATTTCAGGTTGTAAGAATATACAGCAACGAGAACAGGGCGTCTGCTGGAACAGACACCCTGTTTGAGGATACGATTCTGAATTCAACCAGTGTAACCAAACTACGCTGATGGAGATTCCGTAATGACCGAATCCTGTATTAAACGCCCGTTAAGGATCTCATCCCTTAACCAACGTGCTTTGATGCGGTGGTGCCCGGACTCGGAATCGAACCAAGGACACGGGGATTTTCAATCCCCTGCTC
>ERZ1035032.381-NODE-381-length-37274-cov-62.225449_pt1 | contig 37274 bp, 56 predicted proteins | sample MGYA00520693_ERZ1035032 | MGnify/ENA primary metagenome ERZ1035032 (study PRJEB33766, sample SAMN09781740) | gut metagenome | biome: gut microbiome | host: Homo sapiens | place: Madagascar | study: EMG produced TPA metagenomics assembly of the PRJNA485056 data... | reverse complement strand
GACATTATACGGCGGGTCGGTGAGCATTAAGTCAGCCTTTATTTTACCCCCCCCCATTAACTTTCTGACATCTTCTTCGGATGTCGAATCTCCGCACATGAGTGTATGCTCGCCGAGCTGCCACAGATCGCATTTTGCGCATCTTGCTGGTATGATTTCCTTCTCCTCGTCGAAGTTGTCCTCTTCCGCTTTCTCTTCTGCCTCTTTCAGGTTGTCCTCCCACTCCGGAGGTATCGGCACACCCCAGCCTTCCAAGTCCATGTCGCTCCACTCGTTCGCCAGCGCGTCAAAATCCCACTCACCCATGGAGACGTTGTCCTTCGCCACAATCTCCTTCTTCTTCAGGATGGTAGTTCCCTCCGGCACGACGTAGCACGGCACCTCGGACATGCCCAGAGCCTTGCACGCCGCATAGCGCATGTTGCCTCCGAGGCAGACATACTTGCCCTCGTGGTAGTCGACGATGCAGCCGCGCGCTTCCAGCAGCTCCGGAGTCTCCTCGATGGATGCCTTCAGCTTGTCCAACTGCGCCTTGGTCCATTGCCTAGGGTTGGACGGCAGTCCTGCAATCTGTCCGGTGTTCATTTCTATCAGATCAATGGCTATTCTTTGGTGTCCTGTTTTCATTTTCTGGTTTATTTTTTTACAAAGTTAACAAAAAGTAAGTAAAGTAAGTTAATTGAAACTTAACCGCTTACGATGAGATAGTCCTTTATTGTCTCGCGGAACTGGTCAAAAGAACGAATGACCACGTACCTGTACCCTTGCTCCTCGACGCGCTTCTGGTAGTCCTTCTGACTGTCCTGCTGCCGCCCTGTGCGTGTCTTCAGCTCCAGCAGCAGCGCATGGTAGCCTTTCGCCGCGACCAGCAGTATCAGGTCGGGGAAGCCTGCCTGCGTACCCATCTGCTTGAACCTTGCGCCCTCGCGTGCATCACGCCGTCCGCCGTTGGGGGAGTGGTGAAGCAGCCGCGCGAGCTGCGGGAATTGCAGACGAAACCAACTGACGCACTGCATCTGCAAGTCGTCCTCTGCGTGCCCCTGCCGTTTGCGCGTTTTGCCTGTGACACCTCGTTGCCACGCTGCAAGAGCTTTCAATGCTTCGTTATAATTCGTCATCTTCCAATGCTTTTTCGAAGTCGGCAAGACTGCCGCCCACTGATATTAACTCGCCGCCTGTTCCGTCTTTAGAAACAACATTGAGTATTCTCTTTAATCGCCGCAGTTCTCGCTCGTAGAGAGCAAGCGCACGCGCATTCGCTATCCTCTTGCTAGTGTCGAAGAGCCTGAACCTGTCACAGAAGTCTTTGTCTACGTGTTTTTGTTCAAACCAGCACGGAAGTAATCTGCAAAAATCACAAGCTGTTTTCTTCAGGATTTTCTGTGATTGGTTATTCTGATGATTCCTAGCCTCTATGATTTTAAGCGTCTCATCATTGACGCTCGAATCTCTTTCCTCTATTATTGGGTGTTTGAGTTTGTCGGATAAATTCTTCATGATTTCAATATTTCATGGCAGGGCAAGCGCCCCGCCGTTGTTAGTAAAGAATGACCGGAACAGCCAGGCCCGCACCGTACAAGACGTTGTCGCTGGCAAAACCGTAATCGCCATGCGCAATCCAACCGTGGTACTCGCTGTACCGGGAACAAGACCAAACGTTGTTTGTGAAGTCTCGGAGCAGGTCCGCTTCCTCGATTGTTTCAGCAAGCGCGTCTATATCCTCCTTTTGGTGCTGGAGCTCCATCGCCGCCAACAGTGTCGGCAATCCGAAGATGCCGAATTTGTCAGAATGGAAATTGCTGACAAATTCGGCCGCAGGACTTCCGCGCTTCAAGAGAACACCAGTTGCCCAGAGATTTTTATATTTCTTTAGAGCTTCAATCTCGCTGGCACTCTTTGCATCCCAAGACTCTATATTCTTTTCCGTCAGCAGCGGCAGTTGCGCGTACTTCGGATAGATGAGTGCATTCTGCCCGTTCAACAACTCAATTTCGATACCCTCGATGCATTCGAGGCGGTTCTGGCCTTCAAGGCCTTTCTTGTAAATGATTCTTGCCATAATTCTTTATTTGTCGTTATTTGTCGTTATTTGTCGTTATTTGTCGTTATTCGACAATTTTCACGTTGTTTGCAAGTTCAGTATATCCGCCAAGCCGCAAGAGCTGCTGCAACTCGTGCACATAGTGGACGTTTGCGCACGGACCGGTCTGAGGATCATACATCCTAATCGCAATGAGGTAGCCATCTTTTCCGTCAACATCGTGGATGCTCCCTCCTTTAATCCAGTAGAGGACGTCTTCGTCGAAGTTATTTCTCTTGAAGAACTCGTCCTTCAGGAGAATCGGACACGGCTTGCACTCCTTGTCTTCAAACTCCACCCAGTCGTAGTCGTAGACGTTTTCGGCATAGGCGTAGGTATAGCCGACGGATATGACCTGCATAGGGATTCCGCGCTCATCGGCGATCCAGTCGCCGACCATTAGTTCTTTGCATTTCATTTCTTTCATTGTTCTTCGAATAGTGTTAATTGGTCAGGGTCATACATGTCGATATAATGCTGAACCTTTTTAAGGAAAGAGCGCACGCCAGAATGCTTCGTTTCCGCCCCATCCTCACTTGAATTTTTCAGGCGGTCCAAGTCGTCTAGGGCCATACGTTCGCATTCCCGAAGCGCCGTATATACTGCTTCTCTCTCTGTGTATGCACTATCTCGTGCATAGCAGAAAAGTACGCCGTAAGTCTTGGACGATGTATACAGGTCGCAGATCATTCCATGCCCCCAAAGACCCGAAGGCATCTCCGCCGTCATTATCGACACCTTGCATCCCCCATGTTCAATCTTCACAGGAATATGAGGGTTAAGACAGATGTCGTGAATGTTGTACTCGTAGCCTTTGAATTGAAACACCGGCTCGGAATACGCGTGTGGATGCTGATATAAGTATTCGTGCCATTCATCGGGAGTGAAATTCCTACCGAGGCACTTGCAAGAGAGCTGTATATCGGACATGATTATTCCTCCCATTCTATCTTTATGGTAGTAACATAGGCAGCAACATACCTTTCATAATCTTTAGCCAAAGTTTCTGCGTCTTCTTTTGAATTATAGATTTCACCGACTTGATTACCAAACGAAGTTCTGTATATGTTTACCCAACCACTCTTCTTTTCTGGAGCAAAGAACAAATCGCTTGGACTTGGGGTGTAATCAAGCCATGAACCGCCTTCTCTATAACTATATATTTTTTCACCCCCGTCGTTTTGCACAAGAGCGATTATTGGGCGAGTAGAGTGATTTCTATCCGTACAAACAATCCTTACACTCCTGCCGTCCCTCGTGACAATCGGTCTGGTTGGATTCTTGAGGTATTCTGCCAAACTGAATTGTTCCATAACTATTCCTCCCTCTCAAATTTCTCACAAGCAGGGTCTGTTACCTTGATTTTACGGAATCCCATCTGTGTTCTGCCTTTCTTTAATTCACAAACCTGTGTGACCTTTGGAGAAAAATCATTCATCCATCTCTGCCTATGTTTGCAAGTTCTACAAGTTTCCATAACTATTCCTCCTCCTTGTATTCGTCCGTCGTACCCAAAAGCTTCCATGTGTGCTCGTTGAGAGGAATGCACTGCTCGTATTCGCTGCCAAGACATTCATACGAATAACATGCATTTTCTTCATAATTTTGAAATACGTCAAACTTCCAAGAAGTATCCGAATCTCTCACTAACACCTTGTCCCCTTCCTTGAACGGGCACTCTTTCTTCTTTTCCTGTTCCGCGTGTATAAGTTCCTGCTCGTAGTCCGTGAGGACGAGAGTGTAATACTTCGTCAGCCTGGCAGTACATGTTGACGTAACTGCGTTATTATCGTTCAATAGAAACACTATATCGCCCAGTTTTGCAGCGATTGTGGAAATACCTCCAGTATCTTTGTCCATGACGCGGTCTCCAACCTTCCAGTCGGTGTAAGTCTCCGGATCGCGCGGAACTATTTCCAAATCGTGCTTCTCCGCCCATTCGCTAAACTCTTCTATGATTTCGCAACGCTCGTAGTTTCTTGTTACAATTTGGAGACTGCTATCTAAAGATTCACTTTCTTTCCAATCAGAGAAGACATACCCCACACATTCTTCTCCTTCTTTCGCAACTTTTAGATAGCCTGTTATTACTTTTTCCTCATCCCATTTCGCCTGGAATTGCAAATTGTTGCATTCTGAAAAATCGTATTTCATAATTTTCTAATCTTTTTCGTTGATTTCCTTAATTGTAAACCAGTCTATGTCGTGTTCGCGCAATCCGAACCATTCTATCACGTCCTCTTTGGTTGCGTCCGGCTTGTCATAGGTCCTGGTCATGACCCTGCCGTGTTCCGAGAATGTCGCTTCAAACTTCATCACTACCTCCCTGTTGAGCCATAACCGCCAGTACCTCGCTGAAGGCTTTGGCCTTGCCCCTGTAATAAGAAAGTGCTGGCTCATGGTTTAGAAGATTCTCTGCCGCATCCTCGCAGCTTTTCTTTCCGCGCTGGACATAATCCACAACGCGAAGCAGCATTTCATCGTCCATAATCGTCTACTCCTTAAAATCAAACCTCGCAATGTCCTCATCAGAGAACCGCGTGCCCTTCTTCAGTCGTTGCAGCGACCGGAAGACCTTTTCCATGCCGCCGTCAACTTCTCCCCTGTCCACGCACAGCATCAGAAGCTGTATGACCTCCGCAGAGCTGTGGTTGAAGTCGTCGTATGCCTTCACGCCGTAGCTGCCGAACGTGCAGTCCTCGATATAGGGCTTCAGGTCGCGCTCGAACCAATACTCTGCAGCCTTTGTCTTCTCCGCGTAGTTCTTCATGCCGCAGATTATGTCGCCCTCTCCGCCGCTCGTTTTTGCGCTCACGCCCTCTGCCTTGAGCTCCGCGCGAATCATCACGTCAATTTGCGCAGCCAGCAGAGACAGGGCATTGGACATCAGAAGGCCGACCTTGACCAAGTCGGGAATCTTCGAGCCGGCGACGCGCTTCCATGCCCTGTCGCGCAGTTCGCGCCTGAAAGCCTTGATATTCTCCGCAGCTTTCACTTTCGATATTGTTTTCTTTTTCTCAATCATTGCTACTTTGCGCACAAGCGCCCGTATTTGAATTATTTTTCTTTTGACGGTCAACTATGCCGCCGATGGTGCGTTCTTTCATTGTGGCGGACTTCTGCGCCCTTCGCGCGCCTTTCTTTAATGTTACCGACATGCGGTCCACGAGATTCGTCAGCCTGTTGTCTCTGATACCAAGGCGCCGAACCCTCTCGATGCACCTCCGCATCTCCTGGTATTCCCTTGCCGTCAGCACCGCCGGCGGCAAAGTGTCAGAACGGCAAGTCATCTTTCAGATCGTCATATACCGGAGCCGCAGGCATTGTCATGCCGTAAGCCGGAACCTGTGGAGCAGCCGGCTGGTATGCGGGCTTCGGCGATACCCATTGTCCGGCAGCCGGAGCCGCCTGTTTCTCGCCATCTGACTTGTTGCCCAGCATCTGGATGTTGTCCGCAACTATCTCCGTGCGGTAGGCCGTCTTGCCGTTCGATTCCCAGCTTCTGGTCCGCAGCCTGCCCTCCACGTAGAGCGGCATTCCCTTGCGTATGTACTTTTCCGCGACATCCGCCAGACCGCGCCACGCCACGATGTTGTGCCATTCGGTCAATTCCTTGACCTCCCCGTCCTTTGACTTCATCCGCTCGGTCGTGGCCAGCGAGAACTGCGCCACCTTCGGATGCTCCGGAGTTTCCAGATACCTCACGTCCGGCTCCTTTCCCACGTAGCCGATGAGTATTGCCTTGTTTAGTGTTGCCATAATTTTGTTTTTTTAATGTTTTTAATTGTCAATCATATACAGGGAATTGCACCGGCTTGTTTTTGTTGCCGCGTAGCCATTTCCCGAGAATCAGCTCCCTGGCCGCCGCGTTTGATTGGTCCATGAGCCATTGCTTCACCTCCCTCGTCACCTCGATGGATGTGCAGACGCTCCTGCTCTCCATGTGCACGGCCACGCCGTCCTCGTACATCTGCCGTCGGATGTTGTCAGGCGCCTGTTCCGCGAGCTCTGACCAGATCTCGGCGAACCTCGGCGGGAATCTCGCCCCCTCCTTCTTCGGTTTCCATATCCTGGCCTTCGCTAGTCTCTTCGCGTCGCTGTCCAGAAGGTCTCCCTTCTCCAGCGCCCAGCCTGAAGCCTCGTAATAGTCTATGAACCGCTGCGTCTCTGCTGCCGGCTGGCAGATGTTAGCTTTCCAAAAAGTAGGGAAGAAGAAATCAAAATCTGTGTGTGGTGCTGGTGGTGTGCTCGCGCGCGCCTGCGCGCTATTAACACACACACAAGGTGTGTCAGTATCAGTATCAGATACAGTATCAGTATCATAGAGCAAAACATTTTCGGAAATCATTTGTTCACTTGAAATCATTTGCTTGCATTTGCTCGCAATTGCTCTGCCCTTCTGACCTGCTGCCCTTCTCTTGTCCGATATGTCATTATACTTTTCAAAATCGGCGTCAAGCGCGTTCTTGATGAATGTGAAAGCCATACTGCTTAGCGGTTTCAGATCCGACAGTGTCCCCGATAGCGCATACCTCATCGTCGCTTCGTACACTTCAAGTCTGACCTCCGCTGGATAAGCACTCAATGACTTAAACCATTCGAGCCGAAATACAAAAGATTTTCTTGCCATACCTTTTCCTCCTTACCTCTACGGCTTGTAGAAGGCCTGGAACCTCACGAGCCCGTCCTGATACTCCGGTGACTTGATCAGCCCGTCTCCCTGTCCCTGCAATGTCTGCGCGCCCTCGTCATCGAGAACCACCTTGCTGTCGATGGCCTTCGGAACCCGGAAGCAGACTTGGACAGGGATGTTTACCTTGATGTCTCCGGTGATGACTTTCGTGCTGGCCCTCTGTGTCGCGACGCAGAACCTCATTCCGCAGGAACGGCCTTTCTGGAGCAACATCTTCAGGTTCTCCATGAGAGTCTTCTTTCCCTCCAGTTCCTTGGAGGTGCGCGACTGATCCATCGCATCTGCAAACTCATCGAAGATGACTAGGGTGATTTTCTTGGATTTTGCCTTGATCCTTCCGTTCATCTCGTTGACCAGTTGCTCCATCACATTCTCCAGGTCTTCGATGTCGCTGAATACGCTCGCGATGCCGCAGTCGAGACTCGCGAACTCATATTTCGGGTCGAAGATGACGATGTCGTCTATACCGGCCTCCTGTGCATAAGCCAGGATGCTTATCAGCTCGACGGACTTTCCGCTTCCAGTTGACCCGCAGACCAGCATGTGCGGCGTCGAGTGGTTGTCCAGGTCCCATACGATCGTGTTTCCGAAATTGTCGACTCCGAGAGGAATCCTGTGTCCTTCCAGATACTTCGTGTCCCAGAACAATGTCTTGTCGCGCTTCTTGTTTACCTCGACGGCCACGTAGGATTTGTTGTTGTACATCATCAGATAGCCTGCTATTCGTACCAGCGGGACATCGAGAGCATAGGCGATGTCCATCCTGTGGGAGAAAATGCTGACGATCGTCACTCCCGGAGCTACGTCCAGAAGATAGGTGTCGCAGCTGAATCCGTCTATCGTATGCGCCACTTGCACATTGATGTTGTGCGAGCGCAGAACGTGCTCTATTTTTTCTTGCTTTGTCATGTCACAGTTGCTGTAATCAATCCGGATGAAAGAAGCCGCCTCCGTCCGGAACTTCGTTATAATCTTTGGGTTAATATTGATTCGGGAAGAGTCCTTGATCTTCGCGGTCCTCTTGCGTATCAGTTCCTTCTTGCTGTCGGGAACGGTAGGGAAGTCGTCCACTTCCGAGATCATCGTCCTCGCCCAGAAGTCGTAGAGGACGGCCTTGTCAATGAAGTTGTCGGACGTGTTAATCATATAGACGTAGTCCGGATTGCTTACTGCCTCGCACATCCGCTTCAGCGGCTCGTAGAGCAGAGCTTCATAAAGCATCCTGCTGTTCCTGTCAATGCTGATGACGTGCTTGCGGAGTTGTACCGAGCCGTCCTTGTTCTTCGACTCTTTCGCCTCCACGAACCAGACCTCGCTCACTTCCTCCGTAGGGTTCGCCGTCTCGTAGGCCTCGACGTATGTCATCGCCTGCTGCCCGTGCACCAGGGCCACCTCGTCGCCGTCCGTGTACTTCGACTTGCTCTTGTGGTCGATGATGACCACGCGCCCGTCCTTGAGTCTTACGACCATGTCAATGACAGCGTGCAGTGGCAATGGGATGTCGACCCCGTTGACCGTCACCCACTCTTCGAAGCGGGTCTCCACATGAAGGACCTCGGCAATGTCGCCGGTGTAAGTGCCCACCTCTTCGCAGAAATATTTCAGCAGGTTGTTCACTTTCGATGTCGCCTCTGCCTTGGCCGCCTCCGCGGTAGGGAACTTGTCCGTAGTCTTCCAGTCATTGGCCGGCACTTCGTCAAGATAGCCGTATGCCACTGCCGTGAGTGCCACGAACTCGGGCTGCACGCCCGGCTTCCAGATGCTGAAGAACTCCTTCAGAGCCTCATGGTAGGCGCTTCCCGCAATCGAGCTGATGGATTTTTTGTCGTGCTCGCAGTAGATGTACTGCATCTCGAAGGCCTTCTCGTTCCTGGCGAAGCATTGGACGCCGCTGTAGCTCCAACTGTTGACCAGGTAGCCGGAGAGGTGCTCCTCCATCTGCTCGGGCGTGTATTTCAAATACTTGTTCATAGGCTAGGGCATTTCGGGTGCTGCTGTCTCTGAACCCCTCATCTCCTCTTTCTTGGCCTCAATCGCCATCTGCATACTGTCCTGGTCGTCAGGGCTGTCGGAGTACTCTTGTCTGCCGTTGTCGTCGAAAATAGCCTGGTCGGTCTTCACAGCCTCCTGCATCTGCACTGAAAGTGGAGCATACTTGCTGAGAAGTAATTTTATCACCGTCTTCTTTGCCATTGCGTCGAAGTCCGTAGCCCACTTCGAACTGTTCCTCGTGCTCTCGTATTTGCTGCTGTATGTCTTGGAATAGGCCTTTGCGTGTCTCTGCAATTCCTCTACCGTCATGTAGAGTGTCTTGCTGAAGCCGTTCACAAGTTCGAAGTATGCTGCATATCCTATGACTGGAAGCTCCAGGCGGTTCGGTGCTGCGTCGAATGTTATCTCGCCCGTCAGAAGATTCATGGACTTGATCTCACCTTCCTTTACGTCAGTCACATTGATACGCTTGAACTGTCCGCTTCGGATCGCGAGCTGTATGAATGCCCGGTATCCCCATTGAAGTTGAGCCTCCTTGACGACGACGTCCCTGACTGAACCGTCTTCGCAGGTAATTCTCCGCTTGTTGTTGTAGGGAATTACATACGCGAAGCCCAGATTGTTGTCGAGTGCGAAATCCAGTGCTGTAGCCTTGATGCCGGCATAGATCAGCGACATCGGGGAGCATCCCTGGAGGTTCGCGTCATTCGCGACAAGAGCCGTGATGTTGTTCACGAAGGATTCCTTCTTGCGCCCCAATACCTGAAGAAGGTATTGCTGTGTCTTGACCGATGCTATGCATCTGTTGAATCTTCCCATCGGCGCGTCGGCGGCTTTTTTAAGCCCATCCGGTTGCTTTACTTGTAATTCTTTGTTCTCCATAAACTTTTATAGTTTTTAGTTGTTTGAAATTAGAGCCCCTGAAAGGTGTCACCCCCGCAAGGGCTTGACGGAACCGCCGGCTGAAAACTGATGCTAAAACCATTATAACCACAATATTACACACTTGCCAAGCGTCTCCGTGCCCGCGCATCGCTGCGAAGGACTTTGTTATTATGTCAACAATGATAATTTCCCGTTGTCGCGTCATTGCAGGCTGTCGCGCTGCATTCGTTCACGAGCATCCTCCTGCTGTTAGGCAGCGCTACTATCATGTAGCCGAACCCCAGCGTGTCGTAACATACGACCCTGCCGCTCGCCGTGCCGTTTGCTGTTTTCCAGACGACCTTGTCGTTAATCTCGAACTTGTGCATGTGACCTCCTTCATTGTAACCCTGCCCTGGACAGCTCTCGATGATACTGGTGACGCATCATGCCGCCGGCGATGTCTCGCGCCTCCTCGGTGTCGAAAGAGGCCAGAAACGCCTCGTTGAAATCCGCCACCTGCATGTGCCTTGCTTCCGCAAGTCTCCGTGCGTCCGCCGCTGTTATCTTCCCGTCCATGGTTCAGTTCTTTTCCTTCATTATCAGCCGCGCTTGTTCCCTTTCCGCTGCCTTCAGGCAGTCAAGCTGGTGGCGGCTGTAGACCTTCTTGTTCCCTATCCTCGCGAACTCCGCAAGCCCTGCGTCTCTCATCCGGTTGAGCCAGCGGGTGCCGTAGGCCTTCTGTGCCTCGTTCTCGCTGAGCTCGTCGTCGACCGGCTTCATCTTCTTGATGATGGCGCCGGCGATGAGCTCGCTCACCTGTGCGTAATCGCGCGATAATATCTCTATGCTGCTCATGATATACGTGTTACTTGATATTTGCCGCTAGGCAATGTCTTCACCTTGTAGCGCACGCGCTTGTTGTCCATGCGCAGTTTCGAGCACGCGCACAGCAGCGACGTGTACTTTATCTGCTCCGGCTTGAAGACGAAGATCTCGCCGACGCCCAAAGTCTTGATTGTTCCTAATACGCTGATTTTCCCTTCCATTTTCTTTCTCGTTTTGTTTCAATTATCAGAGGAAGACGGAGGTCTCGAACCTCCCACGCTGCCGGTCTGTTTCCGCTGTCAGCCGTCGAGCGCCACGCCACCCGTGGAAGTCTCCCTGCCAACCCTGTAAAGGACTATCCAGTGCCAGTCAGGGCGGCGTCCGTTCTGCGGATCGCCGGAGTTTTTTGGCTTATCTCGCGCATCCCTGCGTCTGGTCGGCGGGCATGGATTCGAACCATGCTGCAATCCTAGGCTTTCCCCTGACCGCGAGGCTTTTGATGCATTGTCAGGTTATATGCTCCGAGGTGCTCCTCAATCCTCGTTTTACCGCCGTTGTCCGCCTGCACGTGCCTGCTATGAGTGCAGGCGGTTGCTAGTTATGTTAGAGTATCCTCACTTGCCCTCGCGGGTTCGTTTCGGGTCATTGTCGTCTATCGTCGCCGCAGTCCATATCCCGACACATACGGCGCATGCAAGGAATCTGGCCATGCCGCAGTGGTAGTTTCCGAAGAACAGGTAGCCGGCTCCGGCCGCCAGCGTCACCCAGCCGATGGCGTGACGTGCTATCCTGTCAATATCCCATTCGCGTCTAGTTCTCATTGTTCACATCCTCCTGTATTGTTATGTTATAGATAGCGTTCAGTTCGTCGTTTATTTCGTGCTGGCGCTCGTTGAGCGCGTCAACTATATCCCAATCCTCGACCTTGCGCGCTTCCTGAATTTTCGTCCTGTTAGCGTTGAATTCAGTCATCAGTTTCTTAATCTTTGCTTCTAATTCATCGTGTGTCATATTGCTTGTTTTTTATTTACTTTTTGTACCTTTGCCCGTAGTGGGTTGGTTTGTTATTGCAAAGGTAAGTAATGTAACTTACATTTGCAAGTATAAACTTACATTTTTTTTGAAAAATCTTTTTACTTTATTTATAAATGGCCGATTTACATGCTTTTAGAAAAGCAAATAAATTAAAACAAGAAGACTTGGCGAAGTATTTGAACACGACTCGCGCCTTTATTTCAATGGTTGAAACTGGCGCGAGTAAGTTACCTCCAGAAAAGTTAAGCTTACTTCTTAATAATACGCAGGGCTGGGATACGAAGATGCTTGTCGATAACGGCGGCATTTACGCCGGCAATAACAACGCTGGCGATGTGAACGTCCAGATAGGCCAGAACAGGGCAGGCAATCACCCGAAAGACGGCGACGCAGCTACGCAGATGGCGGTGCTGGAGAAGGAGAACGAGATGCTGAGGGAACAGCTGAAGGACAAGGAGGCGCAGATAGATTTTCTCCGCGCGCTAGTGAAGAATAATTAACAACCAATAAATACATATCGTTATGGAAGAAACAACGAGCACGGCTTCCGCAAGACAGGAAAGCGTAAACATCAACCTCTTTGCCGAGAAAACTCTGCAGAAGGCGGCATCGGCCGTTCTGGTTCTCGGTATAATTGTAGCCGTATTAGGCCTCCTCATGGGAATCAGTGAAATTCTAAACGGAAATTCATTTTCCATAGTGCTTATATTGTGCGGCGTTTCTGTTGTCCTGATACTGTCCCTGCTGATATATTCAGGGATTAAGGTGTTCGCAGATATGTCCGTCACGCTCAAAGAGATTAATGCGAAACTGAAGTAGGCGCGGATTTCGTGTTGTCAAGAATTGACAATTAATAGTCGCCAAACGGCAATAGTTTGGCGTAAAACTCGTATATCATAAAACTAATACCATTAATTATGGATGACTCAGATCATGACCAAGACACGGAGTCTGGTATCAAGCGCAACGCGCGCAGTGCGTATGAAAGCGTAGTGAAAATCTTTAGCGACATGCTGGAGCGGTCGGACGCAAGAATCGACAGGACAAACAGCATCATTGAGGAACTTACTAAAGCCTGCAAGTCGGTGGAGACCGCGTACACCTCACACGTCAGTTCTTTGCAGTCTTCGCGCGACACGTCGCAGAAGAACAACGCAAAGCTCATTTCCCTGCTTGACAGGTTGACAAGTTCTTTCACGAAGGAAAACGAGGATAAACAGCGCAGAATTGAGATGCTGGAGGCGGACAAGCTCGCCCTGAAGGAGCAGCTCCACAGCGCGACCGACAAGTACTGGAAATTACAGGAAGACTACCGCCGGCTGGCGGAGAGCATGACTACTCGCGGAACGTTCACCATCGGCTGCCACAACGGCGGATCTGTCGATTCTAATTTAAATATATAAAGAAATGAAGAGGATATTTGTTATAATAATTACGGCGCTGTGTTTTCCCGCGTGTGTTCATCCCCAGAAAGCGCCGCACTTGATCCTTGACGAGATTGTTTCCGGAACGTCGACCCTTGTGACCAGTTACGTAGAGTGTAAAGCTACCCAGGGGGATGAACCGAACCTTCTTATAGGATTTTCGTTCGTCCGGCCTTTGGGGATGCCTGCGCGCTTATTTATTAACGTAATGTATCGCAAGACACGCGCGGACGCGGCAATTATGACTGGAGGACGATGCCTTATTACGAAGATGAGCGGAGAGACTATAATACTGAAACAGCTTCCGAACTCCGTCGGGGAATCAGAGGACTTCTTCGATGAAGACGGCAAATTGAGCACCTGTCTATTCGCAAGCTATATCTGTCATGACATGGGTGGGCTGTTCGACGGAACCGACCCCGCGAAGGCGATAAGCTTCGGAGCTTGGCCTCATATCTACAAAGCGGAATATTCAGAAGAAATCAATCCTTTGAATACGGCCATCGTGCAGGCGATACATCCAATCTTCACGGCGCTAGAAAAACGCGACATGTACATTGCCGAGGAGTGGATGGAAATCTATTAGATGTTTTCCGCAGACTTCTGGTAGAATGCCGGATTCCGGCATTATTTATCTTTTTGGGTGCTCGACCAGTCGAAAAGGTCGAGCACCTTTTCGTTTGCCCTCCACATGACTTCCCAGTCCTTGGCGATGTAGATGTCCGTAATGCTCATATTCTTGTCTATGTGACAGAGACAGTCATTGATGACCGCCTTGTCCACACCCGCAGAGTATGCCAGCGTCGCCCAGGTGTGTCGCGCGGAGTAGAACGTCAGAGGCTCGGTTATTCCCATGATCTTGCATGCCCGGCGCAGACCGATTGAAAGCTCGGCGGAGAAAGTGTTGGCAGTTGTCTTGTACACCCGCAAGGCGCGCTTCCCTGTCGGATCTATCCAGCTGTCGAACAACGGACGGATGCGCTTGTCTATCTTGACGTGCATTTCAGCGCGGTCGTCTCTTCTTCCTTTTGTTTTCGTCCTGTTATATATTAGTATATCGCCCTTCGGCGGCAGGCAGCCGTGCAGGTCGACGGCGTTCATGCCCATCAGGCTGAAAGACAGCACGAACATGTCGGCAGCTTTTTTGTCAATCTCTTTAGTTAGCATCCCGCGTTTGTCTATGATCGTCTGAATTGTGTCTTTGCTGACGTTCCTGTGCGGTGCCGGCCTTGTTCGTGCCGGATGGAAATATGCGAACGGGTTTCGAATCTTGACGTCTCCTGTTTCCTCGTTATTGTAACGAAGACGTGCCTGTGCATGTATGTGTCCGATGCAGGAAGGGTATGCGCCTGTGCATCTTGCGCCTGCTCCATATTTTGCGACAAGCCAGGACTCGAAGTTCCGCATGAACGAGGACGTGATCTCGGAAATGTCCATGCTGTTCTTCCCTGTAAAAGTCCGCAGTGCCTTCATTGCATTCGTATAAAAATAGCGCGTGTTCTCAGCAGTCTTGCCGGCAATGATTTCGTCGGCGAAGCGGTAGAAGTCCAGCCGGAACACTTCGTCCTGCTCCTTGCCGATGAACTGAACTATCTCGTCGATGGACATCTGCGAGGCTGCGAACGTGTCGATGCGCGAGGCCGCTGCACGCATCTTGGCAATCAGAAGGTCCGTTTTGTCCAGCACGGCGCGGTCGCGTATGTTTCCGGAGCGTGTGAGCTGCGATTCCGTGACGGCGATATTCGTCGAGATGTACTTGACCTTCCTGTTTGCCGTCACCCTTATCCTGATAGTCTGCGTGCCGTCAGCCTTCCGGAAGCCAGAAACGACGGCCTTAAAAGTAATTGACCCCATAACTTGTGTTGTAAACTATTTGTAAACAAATTATGGGCAAATGTAGGAATTTTTCTCTAACAAATAAAAACGGCTATTTAGCAACAATCTGCTAAATAGCCGTTTAATGCACTTCCATTACGCAATTCCGTTGTATGTAGTATGTACATTATACTATTAGTATTGTAATTAAGTGAATGTCAGGCAAGTATCTCACGCGGAAATTTCTACGTTGTTAAACTATTTGTAAACATTTGTAAAAAAATCGGAAAAAATTCGGAAAAAATCCATGTTTCCCAGCCGTCTCAAATCGGGAGCAAAGATATGTAATTTGTCCGATACTAGACGTCAAAATATTTTCGTACGGAGAAAACCTTGTCTCTGTCTTCGAGACGTGCGTGCGCAAGTTCCGCGCATACGCGGACTTCCTGGTCCTGCTCGACGTAGTTGTGGAGCACACCCCACTCGTCCGACCAGACCATGTTCAGGACAGCGAAGAAAGCCCAGCGGTTGAACTCTCCCTCCTCCTCGTAAGTCATGCCAAGAGCCTGAACAGCTCGGAATGCGGCGTCCGGATCTGACCAGTGCGGACCTTTGGATCCGTCGAAGTTAACGAACTTGCGGACGATGCAGTCAGCCTCGTCTTCCGACAGATAGTTCTGGAACTTGACCATGTCCTCGCACTCGTCGGCGATGATGTTGCGCCTTTCGCTGTCCATCTCCCCGACCATTTTCAGGATGATGGCCTGTCCTGCTTCCGTGTCTATCCTCTCGCGGAGAATAGATATGAACCTTGTTGCTATATCGTTCATGTCGTAGTAGTGTTTGTTTTGACGCATTGCGGGCACGCGCCGAACTTCGGCACGGGCATGTACCGGATGGTCTTGACCGCCGGAGCCTGCGGCTTCAGTTCGTCAGTCCGTTGCGTCTGTTGTTTATTCTTTGCCATAGCTTGTCGTATAGTTTTGCGGCCTTAAAGAGAACGAGGCCGAACCAGTCCGAGAGGTACGCCAGCATGATTGCCGCCCCGAAAGCGGCCACGGCGTTGACCCCTTCAAAGAGAAGCACGCAGAGGACCGCCCAGAACACGGAGCATCGTGAGCATCCGGCGATTTCCCGCGCCGTTTCGGCCACTTTCTCCACTAGGCCGAGGTGATGCGCCAGGGCGACCGCGAAGGCCGCCAACAGCGCCGTTGCGACCCAGTTCATGACGCTATGCGACTGCTAGCGCGAGAGGCGTCTCCGAAACGAACACGCGGCCGCATACCTTGCAAGGCTGTGCGGATATTGCGTTCGTCGTTGTTCCGGCGGTGACCGACACGGATGTCGGCGCTGCTGCCGATGCGAAAGGAATGGTGAAGTTTTGGTTCACCGGCTCCGTCTTCGCGCAGCAGTTTGTTCCGCACGGGTCGTAGGTGATAAGCCCCTGGACGTTGATTGTCGCGACGTACTGCCCTGTTCCGACGGCGGAAATTCCCACGACGGAGAATTTCGGCGCGAATACGGGCGGCGTGGCGGCACAGCACGGAGCGCACAGCGACTTCGTGAGGTTGGCCATGAAGTAGTAAGGCGATGCAGCCGAACCTGCTGCAAGGGTCGTAGTTATGGTTGCGTTCTTTGCCATGGTGTTATTCTTTTACTTGGTTACCGGAAAATGGAGTGTCCGTCCCGTCCGGTGCGGTTGACGGCAGTATCGCCGATTTCAGTTCGGCGATGCTCTCAAGCAGAGCTGCTATGTCCTTTGAGATTTCCACGATATTGTTGTTCGTGACCTCAAGGCCGTAGAGTATCTGCTCGAAGATGTTTTTAGGTCCGTCGCTCATTTCAGAAATTGTGTTATGAGCAGGTTATGGCCGAACCTTCTGACAGCCTCCGTGATTTTCGTGGCGGAGACCAGCACGCCTTTGCCGTATTGCGCCGCCGTGAAGTCGTGGAGAGCCTTTTCCAGCTCCATGACCTCCTGCTCGCTGTCGGCGTAGACGTAGAATTGTGCCTTGTAGGGTTTCATCAGATGTCAGGTATTGGAGGGGCAGACGGAGGTGTTGCCGCCGTTGCGCCGCCCCTCATTCCCCTTATCAGCTGGTAGCCCTGCATCAGCTCGTCCTTGTGCTCCTGGACCCATCCGAAGATGTCTTCCGCACCCTGCTTTATCATGCCGAACGTCGTCGGCCTTTCAGGGTCGATGTCAGGAAGCGCCATGTCTCCGGCGATGAAGTCGTACAGCTCCGTGGCCGTCTTCACGTCATTGTCGCAGGCGGCCAAGCATGTCAGCTTGAGCGACAGCTTTGAAGTCGGACGGAGCACCGACAGGTCGATGCGTGGTTTACTGAAGAATTGGGCCATAACCTCTCGTGTTAATTACCGCAAGAGCATGTGTCGCATCCGCACGGCTGCGGAGCGGAGTACCTCTGCACGCGCAGGAAGCTCTCCTGACCGATTGCGCTGTTGAGCGGGTTGCTGTTGTTGTTCAATGCTGCGGCCAATGCGAGGGCATCAGCCACGGCGTTTGAGACGCTGGTGGATGCAGCGACAGGCGTGTTGCTCACGTCCACATAGTTGCGGATGCTAGGCGCGTTCGCAGCCTGCCAAGCCTCGCGTGACGCGCGCTCGTTGGCGACGTGTCCGTTGAGTGCGGCCAATGCTGTGGCGACGCCTGCAAGTCCATGATTGGTTCCTGCCGCTCTGGCCTCTGAAGCCTTGTTCAGCCCCCAAAGTCCGGCGATCGCGAAGAGCAATGCGCCTCCGCCAAGTCCGGCAGCCAAGCCGATGCCTGTTGCAGCCATTCCCTTTGAGCCTCTGTGGCGACAATCGTCTCTCCTGTCAAGGATATAAGGTAACATGTTATCGTCCATGATTCGATAGTTTTAATATTATCCGCCTCTTTTGCCTTCGGCGGTCTTGGCACGTGTACATCGTGCTGCAAACATATCACTATCTTTGTTGATATTCAGGCAGTTAGCTCCGTGTTTAGTGTCTATTGTTTCCGCGTTGTTTCCTTATTTATGCAAGCCACTTTCGAGACAGCCGCTCGCAGACAAGACGGAGACCTGCCGAGTTCGCAAGGCGCGCCTCGAACCCCGATATTGCGCTCCTGACGGCACGGGCCGACAAGCCCATCCTCTCTGCAATCATTGCAGGATAGAAGCCGTTGCCGAGCAACAGGAAAATGACAAGATAGCGCGCGTCCACGACCTCTTCCTTGCGTTCAGAAGAGAGTATCCGGTCGCTGTCTATTTCCACCTCCGAGGAGACGTCCGCAAGTATTCCGGCGAAAATTTCCGATTTTCTCATACGTTTGTAAAATTTTTTGTTTAACTTTCGCCTCAGCCACTGAAGAAAAACCACAAAGCCCACAACAATTAACTGAGGCATTTAGCCCCCGTTTGCTGTTGTGGGTTTTTTCTTTAGTTGGCGCTAAAATAAATCTTGCATACGCAAGTCGGGGGCTTTTTATGCCCCTCTTTTTTTGCTCACGAAATCAATTTCGTAAGCAAACCGAGAATCGGCCTCCGGAATTTCCAGAACCCAATGGCGGCAACGGCGGCCGCGAGAACCCAGAAACCGCGCAGCCTGAAGCGCTGCCATGCCGTCAGTTCCTTCTCCACCTTTACCACGCGCTCCTTGTCGACATAGACTGAATCTACCTTGTAGCGGTAGATTGTGTCGCGTAGGAACTTGTACCTGTCGCGGTATCTCTCGACATACCTGTAAATCGTGTCGCCTTTCTCTTTGACGAAGACAGAATCTCGCTTGTAGACCGAATCGACCTGCACCTTGCTGATATAGGTAGTATCGCGGACGTATATCGTCTGCGTCTGCACTCTTGCCGCTCCGCACGAGCAGAGCAACAAAACAACAATGCCTAATAATATTATTCGTTTCATTCCTATACTACAATTAGACTACAATACTATTTTTCGCCCTTTGGTAAATCGCCCACCTGTCCTCTAGTCCGTTCAGCCCGCCGTTCACGCACTTGGTGATTGCCCCGAAGATCTTGCGCTCTCCTGCTCCCGATAGTCTGTCCGCCAATACGTTCAGACCCTTCGCCTTCCACCATAAAGCGGCGGAGCGGCAGGCGTCCAGCGGCATGAGAAGCGCGTCGGGCCAGACCGTCAAGTCCTTTCCCATAAGCGCTGACATCGCCACATAGTTGTCTCTGCCTGTAATCTGAATCAGGCCGCGTCCTCGGAACTTCCACCCGTCACCGCTATCCTCGCTTCCGTTGCCCATGCGGTTAGCATAGACGCGGTTGGCTATCCTTTCCGGATGATGCGCGTATGAGCTGGCCTCCTGCAGCGTGCGGAAATACTTGGGAAAGACCTTCCGCAATGCCTGCGCGGAGTAGTTCAGGTTCTCCTCGACGCAGTTCAGTTGCGCCGATTCGTGCCCTATTTGCGCAAGGAATGCACGCGCCCTTGCAGCCGTGTCGATGCCGCATTCCTGCATGGCTTGGTGCAGAGCTTCGCAATATCTTGCAATGCTCTTCGACTGCGGATATATCTTCCGCAATGTGTCACATGTAATCTCCATCTAACTTACTCCTTTTTTCCGATGCCGTGCTTCGACTCTTCCTTAATCATCTCGATAATCCTTTGAGCCTTTTCGCTGTCCACGCACGAGATAATATCCTGAACAGCATCCACCACTCTGCCAGCCGCGCTCTGCTTCTTCTTGGAGTTCTCGATAACGGAGCGGCCCTCGATAAGAAGTACGCCCAGCGTCGCTAAAATCGCGCAGTAGGGCAGGTTATACCACGCAAACACAGCGCCCAAGATGTCAATGAGCAGGAAGAAGTACACTATCCTCAGATAGTCGATAATCTTTCGGATGGTCTTGCGCAGTCCGTGGCTCATTATCTTTTCCTTGTTCGCCTTCGCCGCGTCTATGCCGGTCCACATGTCAATCAATGCCGCTGCGCAAACGAGCACGCAGAGCATGAAGGCTATCATAATCCCCCTGCACATTCCGTCAGGGAGATTCAGTGTTGTGATAATATCGTCCATATCAGCCCTCCTTGTCCTCTACCTCCTTGAACCACTTTGCGCTCTTTTCCTTGACAATTACTTCCGCGAAAATATCGCCGTTGCGCGTGTCGATTATTCCGTTGGGTGAGGAGAGCCTCACATAGCCCTCCCTCACTCCTTCAATGTTCATCCTGTTCATATTATTCAGTTGTTTCGTTGGTTACTGATTCCGTTGCATTTGCTTCAAGCGCTGCAACCTTGCCAGCAAGCTCGTTGATTGCCGAAACGAGGTCAGTCTTGCTTGCAGTGTTCAGGCTCGATAATGTGCCGATATTCGTCTTGTTCGCCTTGATGGTGTTGTACGCGTCGATAGGATAGACAATGTCTGCACGCAGAGGCGTGGATGCCTTGCCTTCGGTGATTATCGCCTCCTCCGTTCCGCCTTCAGCGACCTGCTCCGTGAGGTTCAGTTCGTCGTAGGCTGTCTCTTCCGGCGTGGCCATCTCGTAGTATAGCATGACGCCTTGCAGCGACTGCTTGAACTGCTCAGGCGTGGCTGTTTCGTAGGTGGAATCGTAGATATAAATCCAGCCGTTCTGGTTAAGGCATATCGCCTTATCTTGGAGTTGATTCTCAACAATATGCGAGTTATTCGTGATATATATATTGTTTTTGATGTTCGGAACTTCGTATACTGTAGTTGGCAAAACGGCAGTTCCTTTTAAGTTAAATACGTCTGGAACCCAAGATGTCCGCTTGTTTGCCCCCCCTTGGACCCAAGCAATATCTCCAAGATTCACTGCGCCAATCCTCTTCACGGCCTTCGTCGGCGTAATCTCGTCAAACGCTGAACCGGCAGACTTCATCCCGTCAGGAAAGTACTTCTTCAGCGTTTCGCTCCACTTCCTTTCACTGACTTTTCCCTCCGTGTCGGTGGTCTTGATTCCCTCGGCGAATGACGACACGATTTCCCCCTCGTTGTAAGGGATATAAGGCACGTCGTCAATGCTTGAATAGCCGAGGCGCTTTGCGAAGTCCTCTAGTGTAGCAGGCTCGTTGCCGCTGCCGAACATCTGGGTGAGGTCAATGAACTGCATGTCCTCAATAGAGACGATGCAATCATTGAGGGTCACGCCAAGAATAGTATCTTTCGCATTTATTACATTACGCAAAAGGGTAGGTTTTCCAAATTCAAGATTATACCTTTCACCAAGAGACAATATAACCACTTGTCTGGGATTAAAGTCTCCAATATCAGACCTTTTGGCTATTCTTGTATATATCAATGAATAGTAATAGATGTGCCCTATTATCAGTTCTTTATAAGATCTCGCCCAACCAGAAGTCCAAGCCGAGCTCCCCGCGTCAGCGGCAGCCCCCGTCGGCGTAAACTTCAGTATATTATCTCCTTGTTGTTCAATCGAGACGTTGTCATGCGAAAGGTCCTCTTTGTTGAATACCTGGTTCATCACCACGCTGTAGCCTTTTATCCTCTTGATGCTCGCGCTTCCGTCCTCTATCTGGTTGTCTCCTCCTGCCCTTCGAGACATGATGATTTCCTCGGTGGCGTCGCCCTTTGACGTGAGATTGTCAGCCGTGCCGACACGCATTGATTCGTAGTAGCCGTCTGCGAATGACTTTAGGTCGACCTTCTTCCGCAGGTTGTTGATTTGCGTGGCGATGGACGCCTTCGTTCCGTAGCGGCGAACAAGCAGCGTTGCAGCCTCCGGAACGTCGGCACGATAGCAGACGAGCACGTCGGAGTATGCCTCCATTGCCTCGAAGCAGACGTATCCGCTCGTAGGGATGTCGGTGCTCGTTGCGGAGAACAGCGGCACGTATTCAATCCTTTCAGAGCCGGAAGTCGTCGTGGTCTTGATTCGCGCGACAAAGAGGGCCACGCCCAGCTTCATCTTGTCGGCGCTTGACATATACAGCTCGTAGGTGTTACCGACAACTACCGCACCGATAGCCGCGATGTTGAAGTCCGCGTCATCCACGAACTCGCCGTCAGCGTTGATATACTTGCCTGTCGTCTCCGCCGTCATAGCCACTGACGGAAGCTCCGCGTACTGACCGAGGTCGCGCTCAAGCGCCGCGACGCCGGAGGACACTTCTTTAGCCTCCGCTGCTGCATCGGTGGCGTTCTTGGTTGCCGTCTCTGATTCAGTCTTCAGGCGTGCGAACTCTGTCACACGTGCTGATTCGGCGGCTACCCTTCCTTTTTCCGTTTCCACGCGGACAGCCTCTTCCGATGATCTTGCTTTCTCGTTATTCTGCCGCTGCTCCTCGTTTGCTGCTCTTGTCGCTTCAGCATTGGCTCTTGCGCTTTCCGCCTTCACCCTTGCAGATTCCGCATTGACACGGCCAGTTTCGGCGTTCACACGAGATTGCTCGCCGGCGGCTCTCTGGACCTCTGCTTCCGCCCTTTTGGCTTCAGCCTCGGCGCGTTTTTCCTCTGCCGAAGCTCTTGCCGTTTCCGCGACAGCACGTGCCGTCTCCGCCTCTTTGCGAGCATTTTCAGCATTGACGCGCTGCTCTTCTGCCTCTGCGACGCTAGTGTTCGTCGCTCCTGCCGCCCGAGCTGCCGCATTGGCTTTCACCGCCGCATCGGTGGCTGCCGTCGCTTTTGCGTCCGCATTGCCGGCGGACCTGTCAGCTGCCGCTGCCGCATCGGTGGCCGCTTTCGTTGCTGCCTCAATCTTTGCGATCGCCTCGGACAATGAATAGAAGCGCATGGTGCCGTCAATGTCCAGGACGACCTCTCCAGTGTCGGCATCCGCTTCTTCGGTTGTCCTGACGATCTCGAATGCCGGAACGTCAAGCGACGAAGAGAATGCCTTGCCGTCCGCGAACTCGACTATAACGCGGAAAGGTCCTGTGTAGTTCTGGTCTTTTGCCGCGTATGTGCAGCGCAGCATCTGCCCTTCAGCCTTGTGGGCCATTTCCGCCACCGGCTGTCCCTGGACGTCCGAGAAGGCGTACACGTGACGAATGTCGCCCTCGCTCCACGTTACTGGCTTGCCGGATATGTTGACCGACAGGGCAATGATGGCGTCCGTGCCGATTCGTATTTTCTTTAATGCTGTCATGATTATGATAATTAATTAGTTAGTAGTCACTTCTGCAATAGTGGCCGTACCTCCGGCCGCTGATATCGCTTCCTGGATGCTCTGCGCTTCAGAATGTGTGTAATTATTGCCTACCAGTGCGGGTGGATTGTCCGCCATGGCCTTCGCGTCCTTTAAGGCAATGCCGGCGCTGTCGATTAGGGCACGCACGACTAGTATCTTGTTCGGGCCAACCTCCGTCAGCGTCACGGACCACACGCCGCCCACTTCCGGTGCATCCTCGCTCCAGATGTCATCGTACTGCTCGAACTCGTGGAGCCGCACTCCTGACATGATGCCTGAAACGAAGTCATACGTGCCGCCCTGCAACAAGAATTTATGCCCCTTGTATCTGGTGATGGCATTGTAGTTCCATAGTCCTGCCGGCGAAGGCATGCAGTCACCCTCCAGCATCTGCATCGGCTCGCGGTGGTATTGAAGGATCTGCTTGTGAAGGAACACCGGAAACGGAGATGTCACGCCATCCCATGTGACGCGATACAGGACCGGTGCGACGAGCCCATCGCTATTCGCATAATACACGGCGTTGCCGTAGTTCTGCGACGTCTGCCAAACCACGTCACGGCTCAGGAACCCTATGTCCGGAGAGCGCGTTTCCGTCACGTTGTAATTGTCATTGTTGATGGTCGTGGTCGTGTCAGACTCCAGCTTACCGACAGCTTCAGCCTTCAGGGAAATGCCGGTGACAGCCATGTATATTCCGCAGCCTTGCGGCGTCAACAACACGTTAGCATCTCCGACATCGAAGTATATCTCCGACAGGACAAGACGCAGGCGGCCGGCCGTGCGCATCAGTGTCTGCCCGATGAGGGTGGACGAATCCTCAAGATTGAAAGATATGGAGCCGGCATTCTGATTTTCGTTATATTCAAGAATCTTGCTGCCCTTCTGCCAGCTCGTTTCAGTCTTGTAATATTCGGTGCCGTCCAAGGTCGTGAAAATCAGCGCATACTTGAGCGAGGACAGGTGCGGAGTGAATTCTTTTCTTTGTGTCGTTCCACCGCTTTCTCCAGTCGTAGCATGTGTCAGCAGCACATATTCAGGTTGTCGTCCCCTTCTCTGTGCGTATATCGCAGGACTTTCTGCGAATTGCAGCTCCAGCGTGCCGTTTATGCCGGCCAGCAATGTGTCGATGTTGTAGACGAACACTTTTGACGCTGTTTTCTCGTTGGCGGCCAATAGCGCTACGTGGTCAAGGTCAAGCACGGACGACGTTCTGCCGTTCAACGGCCCGAAGCCGTTACCTGTTTGCCAGCCTTTAGCGGCAGCATTGGTGTTCCGAGTAACGGCACCCGTTATCTGCGCGTATGTCGCAGGACGCTCCTGAATCATTACGGAGATGTTGGTCGTGTATGTGTCGGTAGCTGCATCCAATGACAGGCCGTCCGATGCGTCATATTGCGCCTCTTCGTTGAAGTCATACTTCACATTCTCGACTATCCGCTTATAGGCAGGCTTGTAGGTTCGTGTGCCGCCGCCGAGGAAAACGACATCCTGCTCGTCCGTGCTCTGCTGTGTCGGATTCCCGAGCCACGGCAAGTAACGCAGATGGCTCACAACGTATTGGTTGTTCCCTGTGTAACGGATAAACAGGCCCAACGAGGACAAGACTGATTCCACGACATCGTACCAGTTCTTCCCTTCGAACTGCGACACATTCACGCGGAAGTCCGCCAATTCCGAATTGTCGTATAATATCCACTTGTGAGCTGACTGATACTCCCACTCGCCGAGAAGGTAATATATAGCCATCTGGAAGTCTATCTTGTCGATTGCGGCTTTCAGTAAATTGGCAATAGTTGCCGTGCCGGCATTGTCTCCCTGAAGGTCGAAATCGAAGTCCTGGAGATGGCCGATATTGTCGCGTGCGGTAATGGTCACCGCTCCGCGATAGTCCAGCGATTCCTGCCAGTTGTCGGGCGTGATGAATCCACTCCACAAGAATTGCATCCCCTGCTTGATGATAACCTTATACATTGTGCTGTCAGGCGTGAAGAACTCCTGCCAGTCTCCAGACTTCTCCGTCGCCGCGTCCGCAATCTCCGGCGCGTCCACGAGCGTAAAAATCACGATTGTCTTCTGGATAGGAGAGACAGGGTCGTCGTCTCCGTCGACCTCAAGCGTCAGCCCTCGCCATGCGCGGATAGTCTTCGCCTCGAATGATTGCGGCAGATCCTTCTGCCATATCTCCAAGGTGAAGGCGTTTGCGCCGGCTTCCTTTCGGCTGTCAAAATTCGCCACATATTTAAGTCCATATTCCGCCATGTTACCTCCCGTAATAACTGCGGGCATTGTCGCCCGATATGAGTATGTCCTTGCCGGAAATCTTGCCCTTCACGTAGATGGTCATTTCCGTGCTGATATTCGTGTCCGAGCCTGCGCCTGACGAGCCTGCCGCGGCGGACGACGACGCAGAGCTGCCTGCGCTCGCTCCGAGAGACTTGATTCCTGATGATATGGCCGAGCTGATGGCTATAAGAGCCATTCCGGCGGCAATGGCCGGAGCCCCCTGCAGGCTGTCAAGCGATTTTTTGAAAACTTCCACGGCGACGCCTTGCGCGACAAGCATCTCTCCGAGCTGCTTAGCCGTGTTTGCAAACGGCTGCATGAGTGCCGACAGGATACTGGAGGCATCCGCTCCCTCCAGTCCGAACAGCATGTCTGTGAATGCTTGGGTTCCGTCAGATAGGCTTTCGGTTATGGCTGCCGTCAGCGCATGGTTAAGTTCGGCAACTTTTGCCGCCTCGTCCGCCTGCTTGTCCGCTGCCGCTTGTGCATCCTTTTGCGCCTGCTCCAGTGCGGCCTCCTGACTCTGCTGATATTCCCATGTAGCCTTGGCTGCCTTCTCGTAATATTCCTGTGCGAACTCCGCGAATATCCGCTGCTTCTCCGTCATGTTGCTCAATGCTTCGTCATGCGTGCGCTCGAACTCTTCCAGAGGGTCGGCCATCTTCTGGAACTCCTCGTCTGCTGCTATCACTTCCGCTTCTTCAGCTACCTGCGCGCGGAAGTCCGCCATGCCGTCCTTTGCGGCGCCCAGCTTCTTGATGATGTCGTCAAGTCCTGTATTCTCCATTGACTGCGCCGTGCGGTCGGCACGCTTCAGCATGTCGTTCATCTCGTTGGTGGCATTGTAATATGCCTCCATAGTGTTCACGAGGTTGCCGGAGATGTCGTCGCCTATGCTCTGATAACCAGCGAAGAAATCACTATATTCGCGCTTGACCTTGGCCGGATCTGAACCCATCATCTTGATGAGGTCTACAACCTTCTCGGTGCTATACTTATCCGGAGACATGCCGCCGATAACAAGGTATTGCTGGACAGTCTTGTCCATGACATCCTTAATCCCTTTCACGCGCGGCGCGTAGATGTCCTCTACCTCCTTGCGGTAGTCCTTTGCCGCTGCCTCTCTATCAGAAGCAGAGAGCGCGGAATTCATCATTTTGAGATATAGTTCGTGAAGTTTCGGACCGGTTTGCTCCATGTTCAGTCTGAACGCATACTCTATCTCCGTCATGGCGTCCTTGGCTTGAGACAGAGCCTTACCGACAGCCATAGCTTCGACTTCCGTTGTGTCGGAAAAAAAGGCCTTGAAAAAGCCTTTGAACCACCCGTTCGCTGCTATCTCTCTGTTGAATTCCGCACGTATCTGCTGCAAGCGTGTGGAGACTTGCGTCATAAGAATGTCCCATCGGTCACCCATGGTTTGCGAGGATTTGACAAAGTCGAGAGCCATTTTTGTTGCCGCAGCGCCAATAGCACCCCATACGGCGACGGCGGCTGCGGATAACCCCTTTATCTTGTCAGCGAACGAGCGCGTCTTGCTTTGTGCCTCGTCCAACCCTTTCTTGTATTCGTCTGATTTGAGTTTCAACTTGACCCACAGGTCACCTATCTTTCCCATGTTCTTTTGATTTTATGAAATCTTCCAGCATTCTGTCCAATTCCAGTTGTTCGTTCCGTGATACTTGCCAGTCTCCGTCCTGAGCCCTTGCAGCCTCCGCGTCCTTCTCCCATGAGAACGGCACCCACAGCGCCGGCGTGGAGGGCTTCTGCTTCACGTAAGGATTCATCTGCAGGGCTAGGAACATCTGCCACCTTGCGCGCTCCCATTTCCGCCGCTCGTCCTGTTCCGCCGCCTCACGCAAGAGGATGTACTGCCGCATGCTGACCCATCCCGCTTCTTCCTCACTCTTGCCGCACCTCCCCACCAGAAACGCCTCAATAGGCGCGTAATCCAGCCACACAATGATTTTTTTTTTGCGTCCTGCTTCTTCTTTGCCTCGTCCGTCAGCTCCGCAAGGCTCTTTCCTGACAGCAGCCGCACGGCCTTTGCGACAATGCGCCCGAACTCGTCCGGATGCTCGGCAGCCCAGACGTGGAAGTCCATGCGTTTGTATTCGAACTCGTCCGCATCCTTGCCGGAGAGTTCCCACCAGTTCAGCGCACCGCAATACAGCACGTCCGCATACAGCGACATGACGGCAGGGATGTTTTCCCCGTCAGCCTCCAAGGTGACGCCCTCGCGCCCCTTGTAAACAAAAAGGCGCGGCGTAATCAGAACATTAACCGCCACGCCTTTCTTTAGTTCAATGACCAGAACTGCCGCCATGCTACTCCTCCGTTATTGCCGGATAGTGTGTCGGCGCTCCTGTAATTGTCAGGTCCATAGAACGAGACGCAACCGCGCCGTAGTCGTTGGTGTCCGAGATTCCGGTGATGATAGCCTCGAAGAGGTCGCCCTCCGTCGGTGTTGAGCTCGTGTCTCCTGACAATTCGCCGATGAAGCCGTACACCGGCTGCCCATTGTGGAGCGAACTGATCATCTTGTGCTGCGGCTCTGTCGCCGTGTCGTCCGTGAAGACTGTAACCGAAGCGGTCGCGCCCTTCTTGCCCGAAATGAATTGTGCCCAGTCGTTGGACTTGTCACTCACCTCGATAGATTCTGCCGAGCGGTTGAAGCTGTTGTTCTGCTCGCCCTTCAGCCATGTGAAGGTGCCGCCCGTCTTTCCAGTCGTGAGGTAGAATTTCCTCGCATTTCCCAATTTTGCCATATTTATTTAGCTGCTAGATAAAAAGTTAAACTATTAATCACGCGATAGAGGACGACTTGTGTCTCCGTCATGTCTTCCATCGTCTGTGCGGTGCTTTCGGTCACGCCCAGAATGCGGAAGTTGTCAGTAGTGTCCTCTGCCTCCTTGATGAGGTCCAGATTCCTCTGACTGATTGCCAGCGCCTCGCCGAGGCTCCTGCTCGACATCGAATCAATGGACACGAGTATCTGACGCACTTCACCGCCCTTGTCGATGCCGCTCTGCTCGTTGATTGACGCAATCTCCGCGCGCGGATAGCCGGCGGTGCTGCCGACAAATACGCCCTTGCGCTGCATCGCTCTTGTCAGGTGACGGAAAAGCTCGTCACATGCCTGTATGCTCTTGTTGATGTCTATCATTTGCCCCTGTTGATTATCTTCATTAATGCCGTCTTTATTTCGTTGTATATGACCTTCTGCTGCGAAGCTACTGCCGGACCGAAGAACGGCTGCGCCTTCGTACCCTTCTTCGCGATTTTCCTCGCTATCAAGAAAGCGACGGAGGCCGCCTGCTTCTCCTTGCGGATCCGGAGCTTCTTCCTCACCCATGCCGTCAGTATCTTCGGCGGTGGCATCTTGCCAGCCTTGCGCCCGTTCTCCACGTACTCGGCATAGCCTCTGCCCTGTTCCTCGGAGAAGAAGCCCGCCTGATAGTCACAGCTGCCCAGCTTCTCCGCGCGTCCGCTGTTGGATAGCAGTCCTGTGGTGTTCGTGCCGTTCATCCGCAGGTTATGCTGCGCCTCGGATATGATGGACATCGCGCCCTTCGACAGCGCCTCGTCGCACACCTTCCTGACTTCAGCCGTGTGCTTCCCGAATGCCTTTTTCAGCTCCGGAAAATTCTCGACAATGAATCCGTCCTGCTCCATAGCTCTCCGCGTCAGGGGTTGTCGACTTGGTAATATCCTGATATGCGCATTATCCGGTTGCGCATGCCTACGTTTTCCGGCTGTGAGAACACGATGTCGTGGCCTTGCCAGCGTATACCGTTGAACTTGGCCGCCGTCCACCGCATCTCGATGTCCACGCCCACGACGTCAGCCTGCTGGAACGTCATCATCGACTTCGTTGCGCTCATCTGTTCGACCGACGCGAAAACGCGGAGCACCACGCGCGGCTCGCCCAGGCTGACATGCCCGTATTCGTCCGTGTGCGGTTCAGCAAACAGCAGCTCTATCGGCTGCGTGTATGTCCTCGCGTTTTTCGGCTGTCTTAACATTGCGCTATAATCTTGATTAGTTCGTCAGTCTGCCCGTCGTACAGGGCTGTCGCATATTGGAACACAAGCGGCAAAAGGCGCCCGTATTCGGCCTCTCTCGGCTCGGTGGTGTAATTGACCACGAGAGACGGCAAAACGCCCGCAGTGCGCACGTATCTGCCGTCCGTGGTGTAATCTACGCCTGCTCCGTCAGCGGAAGTCACGGACAACACCTCCGCAGGCGTCTGGTAGAGCCGGATGTCGCGTGACGTGTTCCTGTCCACGTGCAGCTCCAGCTCGCACGGCAGGATGCTGACGTCCGCGTGCTCCTGAATCTCCAGGGCAGCAGTAATCAGCATCTGCTGCAATATTGCGTCCTGCGTATCGTCAACTGCTCCCGCATACCTTTTGAGTTGCGGAAGCAGATATGAGCGCCTGTCGTCTATTACTTTCTTGACTATGAGCATGTGATTTATCCAATTATCTTCCAGAAGCCTTCCTTGATCATATACTTCACGACCGCGTCCACGCGGACCTTGCGCCGTTCTCCGGAAGGAATGCCGTCGTGCGGTTTTACCACCTCACACACGACGACCTCTCCTATCTTCGGAACATGCGGCTTTTCCGGCCGTTTGATTTCAGCAGGCATTAGGCTGCTGGTGCAATCGCTGCAATCGCGGTGGTTGCGTTAGCAACGTAGATGATGCCCTTCTTCTCCGGTGCGGGAACCTTGACCTGGAAGGACTTGCGCAGCCAGACTCTCCATCCGTCCTTGCCTGCGACCCTTTCGAGTTCCATCTCGTAGTCTCCGCGGTCGATAACCTCGACGCATGAGGTGTCGGCCACGAGAATCTCGGTTGCCGCGAGCTGGTCGGAAGTAATGACGCGAACCTGTCCGAACATGCCGGTCACCTGATTGAAGAGGTAGTTTCCGTTCTTGTCCTTCAGGCCGCGAATCTGGGCCTCGATTGCTGTCGGCACGATTGCCACGTTGGCAGAGTAGCCGTTGGCCTTTGCTTGAGCGATGGCGTCGAGAATGACGTCCGCAATGGTCGCATTCTCATACTTTGCGCCGGTAGCGGCGAATGCTGTGCTGCCGGAAGTCTTGAGACCGTAGACGTGCAACGGCTTGGTTGCGTCCTCTCCGTCTCCCTTCCAGATGAGCTCGTCCGCCTTGCGGAGGATGCGTGCGATTCCGCGAGTACGCGCCCACTGATAGACGGCGTTGAACCAGTCCGCAACCTCGGACGATACCTCGATGAACGAGCCGATCTTGGCGAACTTGCGCGTCTTTCCGGACACGGCGTAGCTGTTTGCTTTGGTCGCCTCCTCGAACTCTCCCACGTAGTCGGTCTGGTCAGTGTCAGAACCCTCAAGCCATTCGATGGAGTTGCCGGTTCTGGTGATTCTCGGGAAGGTGGTGAGAAACGCATTGGCGGCCAGCTTGTCAGCGTGGATGTTCGGGTCCAGCTGGACGGCCAGCGATGTGTTGGTGATGTTTGCGGTCGCAAGTTTGAATGAAAGACCGCCGTAGGTCTTGCTCTTGACGAATGTCTCCATTTCCTCCTTGTGCTCATCCATGAACTCACGGAGAACGACGTCGAAGGACTTTTCGCCCCTCTCCTTCAGTTTCTTGCCGAGGTCCTCGATAGCCTTCTGCTGCTCTTGGATGGTCTTGTCGAGGTTCTCTGCCTCCTTCTTGCGCTCTTCAAGCGCCTCTTCTGCCTTTGCCAGCTTGGACTCGGTCTCCTCTGCCTTCGCCTTTGCAGCAGCAGCCTCCTTGACTGCATTCTCGGCCTTTGTCTCCGCAGCCTCCATCTTGCCCTGGAGTTCCTGTGCTTTCTTTTCGATTTCTGTCATGTTAGTAGGGTTTAATTATAGTTTTGAGATTATTCTCTTTGCGATTTCCTCCTCGACCGCATCGTGGAGTGAAGACAGCTGCGCCTCCGGCATTGCCGCCAGCGAGCCTGCCATGTCTTCCGCCTTCATGTCCGTGAGGGTAGCCAGCGGATTGGCAGCACGTGTCACCGGCGATACCTCGACGATGCTGATTTCCTCCAGATAGCGCACGTCTTGGCCGTCTTCCTTGCCGTAGGTGTAGGTGTCCGCGTAGTAGCCGATGGAGAACTCCTTGATGGCTCCGGCCAGCATCAGGATCTGGACGTCCTTGCCCTGCTGTGTCGGCAGGATGTCAGCTTCTATCCAGAGCCCCTTGTCGTCGACGCCCTTCTCGGTGATTACGCCGATTACGTTGCGAATGTCGTGTTGATAACAGAGTGCGCAGCGCTTGCTGTCCTCGGACCTGAGCCACTTGTCGCATGCGCCTGCCTTGATGATGTCGCCGTAGCTGTCGATATTGCCGAACGCAAGGGCGTAGGCACGGATGGAAAGCGTGCCGTCGTCCTTTTTCGATTTCACCTCGATGCCGCCAGCGTGTGATTTATACTGCAATGCCATTACTTATTGAGATTTACGCATGAATTTAACCGCGTGAATGGCAGGCGCTTAAATGTGCATATAGTCACGTTTGCGGCACAAAAAAGGGAATCCCGAAAAAACGGGATCCCCAAAAACTAAAAACAAAGTTATGGAATCACATCGGCACGCGCATCACTGCGCATGCGCAATTAATTATCTCTCCAGCTTCGGCGCCCATACTAGTGTCGTGCGGGTACATCAAGTAGCTTCGGCCGACCTTGAACGGCTCGTCCTGCCCTACGACCACGCCGTCCACCTCGATATGCGTCTCCCTCGAATTTCCCAGTCCGCTGACACTCCATTGTTTGGTGTATTTGACGTCGAGGGTGCGCGCGGCCACGTCTCCGGCCTTGCCGAGCCCTATCATTGTCTCAGTCTGAATTATCCGCCGGACTTGCCACAATGCCAGCTCGTTGTATTCCTTGTACACCTCAAGCGTCACTTTCTCTATGCCGGTGACGCCATCGGTCATCTTTGCCCGCAGAATCTTGATGAGGTCCTCCTTCAGCGTGCCGGACACGGACACTATCAGGTCACCGACACGATCGTTGGCGTACTGCTCCAGCGAGGACACCCACATGCTCTTCAGCACCTCGCTGTCCTCCGCCTTTTTCCTGTTCATGTCGCGCACCACGCTCTGCGCGTGCGGCAGCCCTACGGATAGTATCAGGCCGCGCTCGATCTGCTGCAGGTACGGCTCCGAAAGGTTCGTGTCAATGACGCCCGCCCATTCGCTAGGGTCGTAGTCCTTACACAAGCCGAGGACGCGCCGAACTTCTGCGCGCCGCAGACGCTTGAGGCGCGACTCATAGGCCTGTGCGACACGCAAGGCCTTCAGTCGCAGATAGTCAAGATGTCTGCGCATTGCCGGACTTATACGCCTACGCATTGCCCGCCAGCTCGTTTATGTCAATGTCCGCAGCCTCGTTGCCGAACTGCATGCCCATCGGTATCATCGGCTTGTTTGCCCAATCCTCGGGTATCGGTTCGTAGCCCATAACCTCGCGCTTCTCGTTCACCGATGCGTTCATCTTGTCGAGTGCGTCCAGCGCGTCTGCCGGCTTCTCCTGAAGCACGTCTATCCTCTGCGTGTCCACCTCCAGCGAGAACTCCTTGGAAAGTCCGCAATAGTTCAGCAGATCCTCGGCGAACTCGTTGGCCATCGGCACCGCGTTCATCTCGAAGATGGTCTTCTTTGCCTCCTTTGCGTTCTCGTACTTGCTCTGCCCGTAGTAGAGGTCCACCGGAATGTTGTAAGCGAAGCACAGCGCCGTGACGGCTTCCTTGTGACTTTCAAGAATAGCCAAGTCCACCGGAGCGTTTCCCAGCGTCTTCACGTCGATCGGGAAGCGCAGCACCTTCGTCTTGCCGATGTTATCGGTTGAGTTGAAGTCTCGCTCCAGCTGGTCTCCTTCAGCCGGTCGCGTGATGCCGGTCAGCTTGTCCTGCGGAGGTGTCACTATGTTCGTGACGCCGCCATTCTTGAGCGCGGTGTCCTCGCGCAGGATGCCGCTCTGCATCATTGACAGGTACTGATAGGCGGACGCAAGGCGTGACGTGCCGAATGCGCTCTGGTCGTCAAGGTTGTAGTCGAAGCTCTCGAACACATCCGAGAAACGGATGGTCTGGTCGCCGGCCAAGCCTTGCAGCCTCACACCCTCCAATACCGAATCCTGCCCCCATTGCGCACCGATGCGCCACGATGGTATAACGTACATTTCCTTGATTGTTCCTAGGTTGCGTCCGACGGCCTTTGGAGCATAGACCCAAGCGTCGCCGTACAGCAGTTTGTTTACCGCCCAAGCCGTGCCGAACTTTCGGATGGTGAAGCGGTCGTTAGGCCGCGCCAGCAGGTCAATGAGCCAATGCTTCTGCACCGGCTTGTCGTCTGCCTTGCTAGTCAGCAGCAGGTACTGCATCACCTCGCCGACATTGCGGGCGATGTAGTTCACCACACCCTGCACCGGAGCGCTCTGCTGATAGAACTTCTTAATTGTCATGCGGTCCATCTCCGTGATAGGCGGAAGCTCCAGGCCGCGCGTGCAGTTTGCGATAGCCTGAAGATAGACATTGCCGGCATTCTCGCCGACCTCCGTGTAGAAGCCTTTTATTTCGCTTCTGAGGGCTTGTATTTCCTTGGTTGATATAAGACTTAGACCGAACATATAATTTCATAATTTACCCCAAAATAGCCCCGTTGGGGCTATTGCCACGCTTGTGCATATAGTCACGTTTGTGCATTTTCTTTTTCTTCGGACGTAAAATAATCATCATTTTCCTTGTTTAATAAACAAATGTTTATCATCTTTGCATCGTCATTAAAGGAAAGGAACATGAAAAGAAAAACAAGAGCAAGAATCAAGCTTGAGCAGGAGCTTCTCTTCTACCTGCAGCTCTACGGCGAGCTTCGAGGCCGCAACGAGACCTGGAAGATGCTGAAGGTGATAGAAGAGAGGATTGACGAGCTGGTAGAGATTCTGAAGAACTAGGACACCCCCCCCACCGCAAGGTGGGGATCTTAAAAAATATACGATATGATAGACAAGACTTATATGGATGAACTGAAGGCCAGGTTCGTCAACGCAAAGACAGACGCGGAGAGAAACTCCGTCAGGGCGGAAATGAGCGCGGCATGCGCCGAGGACCCGCAAGCGGTTGCGGAGGCCATGGCTCGTCAGCTTGACGAGTCGATCGCGGAGGCGAAGGACATGAGCATGAGGGAGAGGCTTTCCCATGTTCTGCCTGCAATTTCGATGGCCTATGTCGCGAAGAGGTACTTCGGGAAGTCACGTGCATGGCTGTGTCAGAGAATCAACGGGCTTGCCGTCAACGGGAAGCGTGCCGAGTTCACGGACGCAGAGAAGGCCACCCTCGAGCACGCGCTGAAAGACATCGCGAGTTCACTGGCAAGCGTCCGCCTGTAAGGCTGGGCGGTCGCATCCCTTTAATGACATAAGCCTTTCGCCCTGCTCCTCGGAGCGGGGTTTTTTATCCCTCGCCGATAAGGTTGGTCTGCCCTAGGTATCGGAGCTTCGTGACGCACGCATAATTGATTGCGTCCATGAGGTGGTCATTGCCGTCCTGTGGTACACTCAAGTATCTGCTCCGGTCCTTCGGGTCAGGCTTCCACGAGTAGCGGTCACTCTCCCACTTGATGTGCTCGCCGACATACTTGACGGAGAAATATTGCAGATAGGATATTCGGCCTTCCTTGTTCCTGTTGTCAGCAGGCATGGCGCAGAGGTTGTTCATGCGGAGCTCGCCGATATGCTCCGGTCGTGCGGGGTCGCAGTAGATGTCGGCCTCGCGGTCCACGCCATACGCCTCCATATCTTCGTAGATGATCCGGGCGATATGCCCAGCAAGCAATTTCGGCTGATAGCAGACCTCGCGCAGGTAGATGGTCTTCGTGTCGATGTCATAGGCACAGCAGACGACCGCCGTCGGGTCGTTGGCGTAGCCCCAGTCGATGCCGTAGAAGCAAGGCAGATTTTTAGGCCAGTCGTTCAGGCTAATCTCCTTCCAGCGCTTGTATATGATGCCTTCTGACAGCGTGGCCCATTCTCCGAGCCAGATGTTGCGGTACTTTTCCGGTGCCTCCGCTTCCATCTTGCGCGCCTGCTTGATGATTGAAGGATTAAGATTGTGGATATTGTCCAGGTATGTCGTGGAGATGTAGCAGACGTCTCCGATGATGCCATTGAAGCCTTCCGGCACATTCCGGTAGAATCGCTCGTAAATCCAAGAGTGCACATCCGTAGGGTTGAACGACAGCACCACGGCATTCGGAGCATCGGGTGTCCTGACGGAAAAGTCGATGGTGTCGAAGAGCACAGGGTCGGTCAGTTCCTGTGCCTCGTCCAGCACGAACGTCTTGATGCCCTGCAATGACTTCAATTTCGCTACCTGATTGCCGGAACTGGCGAGCAGACCTCTGAACAGAATCTTGGCTCCGGTCGTGAGGTTGACAATGTCGGCAGCCTTCACGCGGAAGTGGTTCTCAAGCTCCAGCGCCACCACCTTGTCGCGGAACTCCGGAATGACGGACACCTCCGCCGAGGTCATGGTGTATCGCGCAAAAAGGATGTTGAACGGGTCGCGATATGTGCTCACGCATTGGGAAGAGTTCACGGCATAGGACTTGCCGGAAGCGCGCCCGCCCTTGACTAGGAAGTAGCGCACATCCGGCATGATCTTGAACAACGGCTTGTATTTCGGCGAAAATTGCATCTAGTCCTCTTTGTCGTTTTCTTCCTGTTCTTCCTCTTCCTCTCCGAAGTAGATGGCCGGCGGTTGCGCGTCTCGTAGTGTCGCGTCCGCCTCGACCTTCTGCGTGGCCTTGCCGTCCAGCCTGTCGACGATGCTGTCCAAGGTGATGCTGCTGCCTTTCTTGATGTCCTTGATGAGGGCGGAAAGATAGCCTACCAGCAACAGCGGAAGCTCCGGATCTTGAAGCATCTCGGACGCCTTGTTCTTGTCCGCCATCAGGATGTTCTCCAGTATCGTGCGGATGTCGTCGTGGCTCAGTCCGATGGCTTTCAGCTTCGTCAGGATGTTCGGACGGCGGCCCTTCTTCTTCGGCTGGTTCGTGCTGCTAAAGCGCGTCTCCCTGCCGATGTTGGCGATGTTCTTGTTTCCTGGTCTCCCCATGTCAAATCCTCCCCGATTAATTGCCGATAGCGGTTGATGCGTTCTGCTGCATGACGAAGCGGATGCGCTCCGCCGTGTCGAACCTCACGGGGATGCCATCGGTCACCTTCTTGACCGTCCGCCATGTCAGCCCTGACTGCTTCGCTATCTGATACACAGACAAGCCGCAGCCACGCACCTCGCGCGCCAGCTGCCGAAGGCTCTCGTCGCAGTGCTCCATAAACTGCTCTTCAGTTATTGTCCTCTGATTGTCCATATCTTTTTTGTTTGTTCAATTTTCTCTGCTTTCATGCCCGTGAACTTCTCCCAGCGAGCGATTATGACGTCGCAATAATGCGGGTCGAACTCCATCGTATAATTCTTCCGCCCGAGCTGCTCGCAAGCCATCATCGTGCTCCCGGATCCGCCGAACAAATCAAGGACTATCTGACCTGGTCGTGAGCTATTGTGGATGAGTTGTCCGCAGAGCTCCAGAGGTTTCATGGTCGGATGCAGGTCGTTCTTTGTCGGCTTGTTTGCATCTAGGACATCTGTAGGCACAGGTGCGGCAAGCATGTTCTTCAGCATCTCCTTCAGCTCATCCTTCTTCAGTTTGTCGATGTCAACATTGTCTTCAATGACTGTCGGATGGTTGAACTCGTCTCTGAACCAATGCCCGGCTCCTTGCTTCCACCCATACAGGCAAGGCTCGTGCTTCCACTTGTAGTCCTGTCTGCCGAAAGTAAAACCATTCTTGTTCCAGATCAGCGTTTGCTTGACTTCGAGACTTCCTGTCTTGGCGACCGCTTCCCGGAAGTTGAGCTCTTCACTATGCGAATACCATATGTAGAAGGCGCCACCTGGTTTCAGAGAATTGGCGGCATTGTTCATTGCGCCTGAAAGGAATTTCCTGAAGTCCTCTTTGGCCATGTTGTCATTCTGAATGGTCATTCCCTGCGAGTTGGAAACGTTGACATTATACGGCGGGTCGGTGAGCATTAAGTCAGCCTTTATTTTACCCCCCCCC
>ERZ1035032.373-NODE-373-length-37845-cov-8.473300_pt1 | contig 37845 bp, 38 predicted proteins | sample MGYA00520693_ERZ1035032 | MGnify/ENA primary metagenome ERZ1035032 (study PRJEB33766, sample SAMN09781740) | gut metagenome | biome: gut microbiome | host: Homo sapiens | place: Madagascar | study: EMG produced TPA metagenomics assembly of the PRJNA485056 data set... | reverse complement strand
GCTACGAAGGCCAGCACGAGTGTCATATTCCGCTGAGTTTCATCCTCTTCATGGAATTTCACGAATGGCTTTATCGGAAGTTTCATTTCATATCCGGCTGCCCGCAACTCGTCCATCGGCATATGTTTGTCCATGAAGCCAGAAAGTCCGTTTTCGATTTCGCCCGGGTCAATGCCTTTCTTCAGTTTTATGAATCCTTTGTAGCGGTCGTTGCCTACCATGTTTTCTGAGCCGTCGTACATGAAATGCCCGATGCTCGGCATGGAGACTATCATGTCCAGCCTGTAAGATGAGTTCAGCGGGAATTCTTCATAGACGCCTCCGACCGTGAGTTCATATTTCTGCGTATCCCCGGCAATCGTGAATTTCTGTCCGAGAACGGCTGCCGCGGCCACCTTCTCGTCCATTTTTTTGCCTGAGGTCAATGCTGCTGCCATCTTGGTCGCCAACTTGGATGAAATCACCACATTCGCTTCAATGCCAAGTGGTTCTGTCAGGTTTCCGGCCAGGCATTTCCGGTCAAACACCCTGAAGAATGACGTATCGCTTAGACAAGTCAGTCCGACATCCACGCGTTTGTCCGATTCGGGCATTAACAGAGAGGCGGTCTCGAATATATATGTAAATCTGGTAGCCTCTTCTATCTGCGGGAAGTATTCCTTCATCTTCGGGGCCACTCCTCCGGCGACTTGGGGATAGACCCGGTATATGCCGTTAAGTTCCATGGCTTCGTTCAGATAATATATCCTGTCGGCATCCTTGTAGAAGTCGTCAAATGTCTTTTCGAAGCAGACCTTGGATGCCAGCACGAGGCCGACTGCGAAACCAACGCCCAAAGTCATGATTTTCAGGACGTTCCTGCGTCCTTTCATCGGCAATGTCCTGACTGCCGTGGCAATATAATTGAAAATGTTCATCTGCTTTGTCCCGGAGATTCCATCAATGCCAATCTGCCGAATCTTTCGGCATTGACATATATCTCATCCGGTCAGAGTTTTGTTTTGCCACTCCTGTGCCATTATTTATAACGCGCTGTTTTTCTGCACGTTACATTGGATATTCCATTTAAATATTGTAAAAAAACTTTACATTCCTGTAAATTTACTTTACATACACTATCTTTGCGTAGCTAAAAAGACGAACATAATGAGAACAGCAATTTATGGCGCAGGTTCATTGGGAACTATTTTGGGCGCATTCATAAGCAAGAAAGGAGGTCAGATCGACCTTATCAATCATAATGAGAAGCATGTGGAGGCTCTCCGCAGAAACGGGGCGCACGTCACGGGGACAATGGATTTCGTTCAGAAGGTCAATGCATTGACAGACAAGGAAATGACGGGACTTTACGATATCATTTTCCTGATGACCAAGCAGCAGGGCAACATTGACACTGTCAATTTCCTGAAAGGTTTTCTGGCGGAGGACGGCGTCATCGTCACTCTCCAGAACGGTCTTCCGGAGCCGCAGATTGCGGAGATTGTCGGGGAGCGGAGGGTGCTCGGGTGCACTGTGGCATGGGGCGCGACGATGACGGGTCCAGGAGTATGCGAACTGACCAGTTCTCCTGACAGCCTGACATTTTCATTGGGCAGCATCTATAAGGAAAGAGGTCATCATTTCGAGGATGTAAAGTCAATGCTGGAGATGATGGGACCTGTTGAGGTGGACGAGAATTTCATCGGTACGCGTTGGAGCAAGCTTCTTATCAATGCTTCGTTTTCCGGAATGAGTGCCGTTCTCGGTTGCACTTTCGGCGAGGCGGCCAAGGATAAGGAGTCACGCAGAATCGTCCAAAAACTTATAAAGGAGTGCATCGATGTTTGCGCTGCCTCGGGCATAAGAATCGAGCCTATCCAGGGCAAGGATGTGGTGAGACTTCTGGATTACCACAATGCGTTCAAGAAGGCTATCTCGTTCTTTATCATACCGATAGCGATTCGCAAGCATGCGCGTCTGAAGGCCAGCATGTTGCAGGATATCGAGCGTGGCAAGAAGACTGAGGTGGATTCCATCAATGGTGCGGTATGTGCACAGGGGCGCAAGGCTGGTGTGCCGACTCCATGCAACGACAAGGTGGTGGAGATTATTCACAGAATCGAGAACGGAGAACTGAAGGCTTCGTGGGACAACTTGCGGTTTTTCATAGGATAGTGAGCATGGCATGTACAGATCCGGATTAATATAAGGGATAATTAGATGAGACTTGTAATACAAAGAGTGAAAGAGGCGTCTGTCAGCATTGACGGAGAAAAGGTGTCGGCCATCGGCAAGGGGCTGCTGGTTCTGGTCGGTGTGGAGACCGGTGATACTGAGGATGATGTCAAGTGGCTGGTGGGCAAGACTGCCGGTCTCAGGATTTTCGATGATGAGAACGGGGTGATGAACAGGAGTATTCAAGACATTGACGGTGAGGCTCTTGCCGTGTCGCAGTTCACATTGACGGCGTCCACGAGAAGGGGCAATCGTCCGTCATATATCCGCGCTGCCGGTCACGAACTGGCCGTTCCGCTTTATGAGAAGTATTGCGATTCGCTGGCCGAGGCTCTGGGCAAGCCGGTCGGCCGTGGTGTGTTCGGTGCGGACATGAAGGTGGCATTGGTCAACGACGGTCCGGTTACGATTATCATTGACTCAAAACTGAAGGAATAGTCTGCGCGAATTTGACATTTGCAAGAATTTATTTACCTTTGTCGTCTATACTATCCGGGGATGTTCTGGTTTTGACAGCATTGATGTCGGGTGGTAAGCACGTCGAGCGTATGGCACGTTTGCTCGTTAATATCAGCGGCCGTAAATTCAGTTGCTAACAACAACTATGCACTCGCTGCGTAATCAACTAGGTTGATCACCTTAATCGGGCCGCCAAGGTTGCGGCTCTGACGAGTATCCCGCAGACTTTAGGCCGGTTATGTTCTGAGTTCGGGGTATCATCCAAACCGGATGCACGGAGGGACTCCTTTAAACTCCGCCAAGACTTAAAGGATAAGCCCCGGTTAGCCCGCCATTCGGCAGGCCGGAGCCGACAATCAAAGGATGGATAAACGTGTAGAAAGCTATCTGGTGCGATGTTTGGACGGCGGTTCGACTCCGCCCATCTCCACTAAAAGTCCATAACGGACTGATTGCCAATATTTTACAGAGTTCAAGTCTCTCAAACGGGACAAAAACGGGACAAAATTTTTCCTTGTATGACGCCCTTGTGGAGTTGTGCAAAGAAAAAAAAATGTTCTTTTCGTCGCCTCTCCCGCACATTGATTATATACCGCCCAAACTGACGCAGGGCAAAATTTGGTATATCTCTTTCAGTTGTAAACATCCTGCTACAGGCAAGATGAAACGCGTCAGAATAAAGTTCAATCGAGGCGATTCGCTGAGTGAGCGAAAGAAGGAAGCGCGCGCAGTAATCGCATCCCTGGATCTTAAACTCAAACTCGGATGGAATCCGTTTATTGAGGAGGCTATGCCTAAAGGCTTCGCCCTGATGAGCGACGTGCTTGACAAATTCATTGACATCAAGTCAAAAGAGAGCGAGGCCAACTCAATGAGAAGTTACAACTCGTTCATCAAGACATTCAAAGGATGGCTAAAAAAGAAAGGGTATGTCAACAATTACTATACAAGCTCATTCACGCAAACAGATGCGATAGACTTTCTGGACGATGTGGAAAGTAAGTTGTCTGCAACCACATATAATAACTACCTCAGGTTCTATCGCTCATTATTTAACTGGATGGCCGAGAGGCAATATATAGCAGAGAACCCTTTCAACAAACTCAGAAGAAAGCCGAAGCGCCTCACGTCAAAGACCAGAAGAACTTTCACGCAAGAAGAGATGGACAAGCTGATAGGATATCTAGAGAAAGAAAATATCCCGTATCTGGTGATGGTAATGCTATGCTACTGTTGTTTCATACGTCCTAAAGAGATTGCCCTGCTCAAATGCGAGGACATCTCCTTAGGGAAGCAGCTGGTGCATATTCGTGGAGAAATTGCAAAGAATGACAATGAGTCCTACAGGACAATTCCGGATTCCATGATGAAGTATGTAAGAGAATTGGACTTATCCAACCCGGATTACTTTTTGTTTTCCCATAGACGCGGATATGACTTTTCTCCCGGACCGAAACCGATATGGTCCAGAAAGATATCGAATTATTGGGAGGAATACGTGCGCCCAGGTTGCGGGTTCCCAATGGAGTTGCAGTTCTATTCGCTGAAGGATACCGGCATTACTAACATGGTCAGTTCTGGAGTTCCGCTGACATCAGTGCAGCAGCAAGCAGATCATAGTTCAGTCGCTATGACATCAATTTATGTAGGGAAAAACAGAAAGAAGGCAGAAGAAGATCTGAAGAATGTGGATATCCTGGACTAAAAAACGGCCACACATCGCTGCGTAGCCGGAACACGTGATATGGTACAAGCTCATTTTGCTCACGAAATCAATTTCGCGAGCAAATGTAATAGCCACTTTCTATTTCGCCAAACGACATATCCTCCAGCCATAGCTGTAATCACCCAGAAGCCTCGGAGCCTGAAGCGCTGCCAAGCATTCAATTCAGCCTCGACATAGACAGGCTTTTCGATATAGACGTACTTGTTTCGATAGACGATGCTGTCCCTCCGTTCCTTTGTATTCTTACTCGGAACCGGAAGACGACCGCGCGGTTTCGTCTTCAAAGAGTGGTGCAGGTATCCGAGCGCGTCTATGCTTGCATCCGATACTGCAAGGTCATTCTCCAGATGAGAGGACGTGTCCTTCACCGCCACCTTCTCCGACTGTTTCGGAAGTTCCACGTACACCGTATCAATTGTCTCGATGAGTTCTGTCCTCACTGCGACTCTCGTACTGTCTCTTGTCTCCGTATCAAGTGCTTTCCTTTGCGTTCCGCACGATACGGCAAGGAAGACAGCCGCCCATATTAACATCCTTCTCATACCTTTTCTCCCTTATAGCGCCAGTTGTAGCAAATTTGCCCTCTTTGTTCGCCATTCAGCCTGTGCGAGAAATGGACGAATGTGGGGTAGAGTATCATCTGGTCGAAAGGCAGCCCCAGCTTCACAGCAAGCCTTGCAAGCTTCACCGGATCACCTGCCGCTATGTCTGCCGCTTCACCTTTCACGTGCTGGCTCGTAGGAACTCCGCCCACGGCCGCATTGAGCGCCTTGCACCTGTATCCGGAGTTGACTTTTAACGGCTTCCCCCATGCATCGCGCAGCGGCTGAAGCACATTCTCCGTCAATGCCAGGATGCTGTCGCGCACCTCGAAGGAAGTGATGACATTGCAGATATGCTTTGCATCCGCGACTTTACTTCTCTCGAACTCCCGATAACTGAAGTCTTTGCTTATCGTTCCCATCTCACTCTCCTTTGATTCCGTGCTTTGGCTCTTCCTTAATCATCTCGATAACCTTCTGTGCCTTCTCGCTGTCCACGCAGGAGATAATCTCCTGAACGACGTCAACTACCCTGCCTGCCGCGCTCTTCTTTTTCTTGGAGTTCTCGATAACTGAACGTCCTTCGATAAGCAGTACGCCTAAAGTCGCTAAAATCGCACAATAAGGCAGGTTATACCACTCGAAAATCGCTCCGAGCATGTCAATGAGCAGGAAGAAATAAACTATCCTCAGATAGTCTATAATCTTCCTAACTGTCTTACGAAGTCCGTGGCTCATAATCTTTTCCTTGTTCGTTTTTGCCGCGTCAATCCCGGTCCACATATCAATCAGCGCAGCAGCGCAGACAAGCACGCAGAGCAGGAAGGCTATCATTATCCCTCGACTCAATCCATCTGGGAGATTGAGCGTTGTGATTATCTCATCCATACTTTTTCCTCCTTGTCTTCCGGTTCCTCCTTGTCAAGTTTCTCCAGCTCCGCCTGTGCGGCATTGATGTCATTCCGCTCCTGCTGTCTCTTTACGAGGACTTCGGCATACTCCTCCGGAGCTGCAGAGCCCTCTCCAATCTTGGCGGCAACATAATCTGTTTCCCTAAGCTTCGCCTCCCTGTCTCTGACGAGGGAGAACAGGACGTTCTTTCTGTCCTCGATTTCTTGTCTTGTCATTTTTCTTCCTTTTGTCTTTATTGAACTTGAAATGATATTTCCTCTTCAGTATGTCATTGTGCTTATAGCCCTCATTCGCTTCAAAGCATCTGCGGTCATCGTTATAATGGCAGTATTTCTCCCATTTCGGACTGACCTCATCGACAAGGCCCCTGATGATGCCATAGGCGTTCCTGTGCTTGAAGTTCCCCAGATAACTGTTGATGCTGTCCAGGAAGTGGCCGAGCATTGACGGATATACAAGTCTGTTCCATTTCCGGATGGCCATCTTGCAGTTCCTTACGGCCCTGTCGCTTGCATAGATTCTGTTGAACTTGATTTTCGCGCCCAGGAAAGTGACGCCCTTACTGTAGTGCTGCTGATACCTCTTGCGTGGGTGCATCTGGTAGCTGTAGTCCTCCAGCAGCATCTTTTCGCTGGTGGCGACGTGGGCAAGCCCGGCCTGAAGGTTCTCCACAACCCAGACCATATCATCCACAAACCTTGTGTAATGAAGCCCGCAGGTGTCCACCTGAAACCTGTCAAACTCCGCAAGCGCGTAGTTCTTCTCCACCTGCCAGAACTGGTTGCCGAGGCAGGCTCCGTGTTTCGGGTCGTTATTGAAGACTACGCTTTTCCCAGCCGCTATGATGTCATCCCATCTGAATCGCGGAGACCTCAGATGTGCGTGTTCCTGAGGATAGGCATAATTGACTCTTTGAAGAATATACAACAAGTCGTCCTTCTCGTCTTTGTCCTCGATACACTCTTCTATGAGGGCACGATAGCTCTCGTAGGAGCGGTCCAGATCCGTTGACGGAAAGTACGACTTGATGTCTCTCTTTATTATATAGCAATCCCTTGTGTAGTTCTTCGAGACTTTACGGATGTCGTCGCGGACCTTCAGTATAGCCCTGTCGCATCCGAAGCCTATGCGGTTGTTGAACGTGCTGTCAGTCGGTCTTTCCTCGACGAGTGGACGCACGTGTAAATCGAAGTGATACTGGAGCGTCTTCATCTCCATCAGGCACGCTATGACTTCTCTGTCTTTAGGTTTGGGATTGATGAATGCGTATAAAAAAGGAACAAGGGAGCGGTCCTCGAAATCCCTAAGCAGCCGCATCAGGTCTCTCTCCCAATGCAGCGAAAAATGAACGCTGTCCAGGCTTCGCTTCTTGTTGGAGCGACAGCCGTAGTAGTCATCTTTTAGTGTCTCGAGTTCCATTGCGTACAACCATAATTCACGAGCGGAACAGCCAGGTTCGAGTTGTACAAGTTGTTGTTGTTGGCAAAACCGTTGTTGCCATTCGCAATCCAACCGTTGTTCTCGTTGTACCGGGAACAAGACCAAACGTTGCTGTTCGAGGCCCATACCTTACTCTTACCTGCCGCTACGCGGAAGGAGGGCCTCCTTTATGATTTTTCGGGACTGCCGGTTCATTGCTTCGCAATGCCGGACGTGCCCTTGTTCCTTGAGTTGATAATTGAATTTTTCCAGCGGGTCGCACCTTCGTCAAGCTTGCCGAGATGCTCCATTATCTTCATTTTGACGGTGTCCGGTTTCTCTGTTTCGAGAGGATTATAGACGTGGATGATATTTCGGTCATTGATGAGCCTCATTGTCCTGATAAACACTGTCACATTCGCGCACATCCTCTTCAGATGAATCTCCCTGTCGTCCTCGAAGTCGTAAGCAAGAACGAACTCCTTGATTACGTCAAGAATCTGGTCTACAGCCCTATTGTTGTACCTGATTTTGTCAACTTTCGTCATCATAGTCTCGGCTGTGAGCAGAAGTCCGTACAATTCCTCCGCATCGTTGAGAATCTGGGGATAAGGCCTCTCTCCGGGCAACTTTTTCGGTTCGTAATATTCTGACTTTGGCATAACTCACTTGTAATTTGCAAGGGCGGGAGCGGGGACGCTCCTCGCCCGAAAGATTAAGACTAAGCCACGCTTTAAGCGGTAACTTTCAAAAGCACGAGCGGAACAGCCAGGCTCGAGTTGTACAAGCTGTTGTTGCTGGCAAAACCGCTGCCGCCATTCGCAATCCAACCGTTGTTCTCGCCGTACCGGGAACAAGACCAAACGAGGCTGTTATTACCGAGAGCTGGAGCGCCTATTGCCGCGAGAGCCGCATTGACCTTGTCCGCGAATTTGTCCGGTGTAGTCGGATAGCGCAACTGGCCTACGATGCTGAATATGCGTGACATCTTGCCGATTACCCATTCGCCGCGCTTGAGCAGCTCGTGGCCGAAACCACGCTCAGCCGCCAATCTCGCAGCCGGGCTGACATACTTTTCTACGCCGTCTTGTCCGACATACTTGAGGCTGGCCAGATAGTAGGTGTTCTGCTTCTCTGTGCCGTATGTGCTGTCGTCAAATATCCCATACTCCGACGGAAGCACAGGAAGAAAGCTCCGCATAAACTTGAGCCAGCCTTCCTCGCCCTCTCCGTAGATTCCTCTCAAGTATGCGCAGTGGTCGCTTTGGTATTTTGACTTGCCGAGATAACCAGGCAGGCATATCGGATATGACAACTTGGCCGTAGTAACGTCTGTGGCCGGGTTATAAGCCGTAGTAGAATTGTCCTCCCTGAAGTATGCCAATGCTCGCGGCATATTCGTGATGGTTCCCTCGCCATTTCTTTGGCCATTCATTCTGAACATTCTTGACGTGGACTTCCACTGCGGAGCAGTCACTGAGACAACAGAGAAACCGGACTTGGCCGTGTTATACGCAGCCTGCTGCCAGGTCGTGTACCTGAAATGCAGAAGGACGTCGCCATTGGTGTCTGCTATCGCTACCCAGTCTTGTGCGATGAACGGCTCGTTTGACTTGAAATAGGCATTGAGCTGCGATACAAGGGCGACGATATTGTCCGCCTTGTACGTAATCGTGTAGTCCTGATTGGCCGCCCAATTGTCAGAAGCGCTTCTGATGCTCAGAACTCCCGTGTGCTCTGCTCCGTCAAGCGTATAACCTGACAGCTTGAAGTAGTATCTGGTGGACAATGCGGCACCAGCGAACTGGTGGCTCATTACGGCCACTTCGCCTCTGAAGTCCGGATGATCCACACCGATGGCCACCACACCCACGATTTCGTAGTTGCTCATAAAACTCTTCGAACTGAACGTCTGAGGAGCTATGAACCTCAATGCGTGCAGACCATCGAGAACCGCAATACTTCCGGTAGTGGCGGAGTTCAATCCTACCACCACATTCCGGCCGTCGTACTTACACTCGTTGCTTGCGCCGATGAGGGAAACCTGGCTCTCAAATGCGCTCTTAACCGCGGTCTCGTAAGCCGCTTCATTCTCATAATACTTTATCATATCCAATCATTTTTAAGCCTGTCTCCAACCATTTACCGAATCCACTGAAACTGCATAGTACAAGCCGCCAGACGCAGCGTCGAGATTGATGTACATCTGCCCCTTGAACATAGGGCAACCGTCCCACGGCAAGCCTTCCGGAAGATTCGTAGGCTTGGTAGCCTCCGCCGGAACTCCGTGCCCGAATAGCGTCATCGGATACTTGCACTTTGTGAGTTCACTCACGTCGAGCGTGCCGGCAGTCGCATTGCCGAGGAGCCCGCGGCTCTGCTCGATAGCCTTGATCCTTTCTTCGAGACTGACCATACACTCGACCATAGTCCTGTGCTCATAAATGCCGAAGACCTGGGATATGAGGTTCGCAATCGCTCCGTGCTTCTCGACAATCACCGCCGTGTCACTGATTCCCGGCTTGTACGAAATAACCACCTTGCAGGACTGGGGAATGTTCGCAACATAATATCCGCTGTCCGGAATGGCCACAAACCTGTCCTCGTTATTCGGCAGGTATCTCGTCTCTGTGTATGTCTCGACCGTATAGACAGGATAGCCAGTGTCCTCCGTAGTCTCGTCCTGTGTCACCGTCTGGTTGCCCGTCTCCGCGTCAGTCGTGACCACGTAATAGAGCAACTGGCCGTCAGGGTTCTTCTTCTGTACCGTGCGCTGCCTCTCAATCTGCTCGTAGATGGCTATGACAGAAAGGTCGAGACCCTTGTGCGACGCATCTGAAGGATTGAAACCCGTCTTGATGAGCAGCTCACTGCAGGCATCCACATCGAACGGCTTGCTGATTGCGAACGCTGCATTCGCAACTGCTGCACGGGATCCGCACTGCACATATTTGCCGCTCACTCCAAGTTCGAGATTGACGACTGCCCGCTTCTCGCAGTAGCCGAGTAGGGTAGTCAGCCTGTCAAGCGAGCCTTTAAACATGTGCGTTGCTGACGCATCCGCGAAGAAAATCCACCCTTCACCGAGCGTCACCCTGCCTGAAGCGTCGAGTGTGGCCGGAGGAGTCGTCGTGCTGTCCACGGTACACTGAAATGCAGAACCATGGTACATCACGATGTTGTCCTTGTAGTAGGTCGCGCCCTGAACATACTCCTGCCTTGAGACAGGTACGCGGCCTATAATCTTAGATTGTGTTGCCATAATTTTTATTAATTATAATTAAAGTTCAACTCGATATTCCCAGTCTCTTGATTAACTCCGCCAGACGCAAAAGCTGAACTGTCACCACCAGTGTAGGCTGTAATCACACCCGATTCTGCGTTGACGTCGATCGCAAGAATGTTCACTGCTGCGATGTTCGCCGCATCCTGTGCATTCTTTGTTGCAGTCTGCGATTCAGTTTTCAGCCGGCCAAACTCGCCAACACGTTCTCGCTCGGCCTTAACGCGGGAATTTTCCGCTGTTGCGCGAGAACTCTCGGCATTGGCACGCTCCTTCTCCGCTTTGCTTCTACCTTCCTCGGCAGACGCCCTACCGCATTCCGCAGATACTCGCCCAGTCTCCGCTTTAGCTCTCTCCAATTCAGCACTATCGGCTTTACTTGAAGCATCCACAGCCGGCTGACGCAACCAGGTGATGAACTCTTCCTCAGTTCCCTCAAAACCATGTATTTTCGCCAATTCATACGCGCTGTAGCCATATCTCCACGCCACCAATTCCGCTTCAGTTGTAATTGTCCCATCGCCATCAGACGCACCCCTCCAAAGCTGTATGCCCGTTTCTGACGGATTATGTATTTCCTTGATCTCATCAGGGAACCCAGCCGCCGGAGAGTATTCAGTGATTACCACTATAAGATTCCCGACACCAAGCTGCCTCCTTGACAAGGGCAAGAATACCTCCAGAGACATTCCGTCTTCTGAAAGCTTGCATAAAGTCGTATCCTTTCCATTTCGCTCGGCGACAATTGACGTGCGCCCGTCAGGAACAAAATACTCCAGCCTGACATGCTCCGGAATAGCCACCTGTCCGCCACCGCCGTCGGAATTGGCAGGCCTCGTGATCTTGACATTCAATGTAAGGTCACTTCTGTAATGTTGTCTCTTCATATATTGTAATCGTTGTTTCTGTCAGCGTAATGCCATTTGAACTTAAAGGAAGACAATTCCTCAATCGTTGTCTTCGCATCGCCTTCGTCAATGATAATCTTCTTGGCGGTGCCATTCTCAATGACGTATCGTTCCGAGCTGCGCATAAAGTCCATCCAAAAAGAAGCCTCGTCCTTAGTCGCAATATAACCGGTGCCCTGCTCAAAGTATAGCCTTGCCGAATTATCAAGCTCACTCTCCAGCCCACCATTGATGAAAGTCGATACTTCACCATCAGATGACAAAGACTTCGGGCCGGTAGCGTGGATAGTATCAAAGAAGCCATAACAGTTTCTGAACAGATATGAGCAATGCCTGCGGGACAGCAGCAAGTAGAATTCTTGCGGAGCCCCTAGCGTTTCAACAGCCGGACCGGAAGTGCTAAGTTTCACATCCCTCGCCCATACTTTCCAGCCGAGTATAACTTCATCCCCATATCCGACAGAAGCTACGGCAGCACTGACTACGGAGTAAGAGCAGTCAATCCGTGCCATACCGGTAGCTGAAGTCAATAACACCGGCCCCGGAAGCGTAACCTGCACCGGAAGATGTGTCATAAAATATACTTCCGCCAGCAGTTCCGAGCCAGTGCCCGGAGATGAGTAGAACTCCCACTTTAAAGACACATATTCAACACTGTCCCTGAATGTCATCACACGTGCCGGCCGACGCGTCAGGATATCATACTCGTCAACACTCAGTTTGGCAGGCTTCACCCCAAACAGGACAAGATGCTCCCATTTCTGGCCACCCACAGTAATTTTTATGCTCCTTACAATATATGCCGATGAGAGACCTGGCAGGTTGCCTGCAGCACAAGACTCCAATATTCCGGACAAATTCAGAACAACTTCCTTATTATAAGGCATCACTGAAAACGCAGCCACCTCCTCAGTGTCCACCATAACCGAAACAGGTACAGCCGAAGTGCCGGCATCGCTCACCCGCAGATCCGACACACTCCTGCTGAATACTATTTCATATTTGCCGTATGTATCATTAATGGTCATATTGCCTATCTTCTGTCACAAAAGTAGGCAAACCGCATCCGTCAGAAAGGACACGCAGAGTCACCTCTGAGAATCATACGAAAGGAACTCACCTCTTGCCGAAACCGAATCAGAGTTGACATTGAATGTCAATGTAAGTTTTCGGACAACCCATCGTCTCGCATTGAAATAGACGAGCCGATACATTCTGAAATTACAGATATCAAACAGCGACAGGTTCAAATCTGCCGTCACGCATTGTCTCTCGGAGGAAATCCAATTTGCAAAAGCCTCATGATATTCATCCAATAATCTATCCACCGACATCAGATGCGGTCTAGTAGATGCAGGCATTTTTGTAAACTGAACGCCCATATAATGTTCTTTACCTTCTTCTCCCACTGTGAAGCCCGAGTCTGTCATTTGTCCATCAAACATATATCCCATATACACCTTCGAATCTCGTTCTTCGTTTGAGGTCATAGGGGGAATTATAGGCGCGGCCAGATAAAACGGAGAAAGAACATTATCAGACTTCTCGTAATAAATGACGTCCGGAATCGCGCAAACAGGCATAAAATCAACGGATGAATCAAAAGAAGAGCCCTCGTCGCTACCAATTTCGCGCTTCCGGGCATTATGGTAAATGCTGTCCACCAAATATGCCCTGTGCTTTTGAAACAAATATGATTTCCCAGAATAAACATCGCCGGTATTATAGTTTTCAACTGGGGTATATTCCTCCCCCTCCATCATAGTCAACGCATCAATAAAACCGGCTGCAATCGTGATTTTATTTTTTGAAACATTGTGAGACAGGTCAGATGATGACAACTTCCCCGAGCTATCATCGGAGAACCCAAAGACATATTTGCAGGAAGGCTCTTTCGAGCTGGAGTATATATCCGAAATCTTATCATCCCATTCCAAAGGCGCAGCTTTCACGATATCATTAAAAAGTGAAAATTTAAGTTTGCTACCATCATAATATACCGCCGCACATCTCATACGCGAAAGATTCTTGAACAGTTCAAAAACAGTAATGTCCGGCAATGTTCCCGCCAAATCAAATTCCGTTTCGTCAAAAGTGGCCACATCTCCGTCATTTCCATTCTTAATGGAGGCTCCCCAAGCGGTATTATAATACTGCAAAACCGAAGAATATCTGCCAATAATTGATAGCGTCGAAAAAGATGGCTTTTCTGACCACGCATCAGGAATTGCAGCCAGAATTCTATCGACGGATATTACAGGCGTAAAGGTTTCTCTAAAAAATAATTTCATGCCTGAAGTTCCTCCATTCAAGACATAAACTGGACAGTTCATATACTTATCTATGGCATTGACTCGTTCAATCTTGCCCGCATCATCTTGATATATTGATTTTGCAACATATTCAGGATTAATTAGCGGAGGCGCACAGATTCCAACCTCACGTCCTTCTGAAACTTCGTATGCGGTATACCCTGCTTCGCGACCCTTAAATTTCCGAATGTCCAACTGCCAAAGTTTTTTAGACCATTCAACCTGTATATCGCGCCCGGCAAAAGTATAATTAAGGTGTTTTTCTTCTATAGAATCGAACAACAAAGTCCCATAGAACAAAGGAATGCCTCCGACCTCTATGACGGCTGACAGCTTCTTAACCGAAGGCTCCAGCATCATTACCGGCAAATACCCGAAGACTTTACAGTTCACGGGCGTAGAAAGAAATGCTATCGAAGTGCTGAATGGTACCGGTATGTGGCTGTCGTCCAACATCGGATTTTCATACTCCAGCTCAAACTCGGCAGATAGCTCGAGGTCCAAAGATGCTCCATCACTTGTCAATATTCTAATCATAATCTACCTCTAGTCTTATATCTATTATACTTTTCGGTCTGCTCCACAATCCCATTTTTCCCCAGCATCGACACATCAGCCCGGAGCGGATGGCTGAGGCGTTTGTTCAATGTCTCTATAACATCTATAAGCCTGCTGGTGTCTTGAGACTCCCGGATAACAACCTGAGATGTGCTGCCGGCTTGCGTATTTCCACCTTCAGCCCTGGCCATAGTTGCCGCCAGAGGATACACGGCATCAAAATTCAGATCCTTGAGCGTGCCATTCCGCCTTGCAGTTTCCAGTGTTGCCAAGAACGGTTGCAGTGTCGGATTCGCAAGACCTGCCGCTGGAATTATATATTCCCCGCCATTCTCTCCCACCAGAACTGTAGGAGAAGAGACGAATCCCCTCTTATCCGGAGACAGCCTCGCCTTGAACGTCTTTCCGTCCTGTGCCCTTTTTGTATTGAACAATCCGCCATCCTCAGCGCCTGTCGTAATCGGAGTGGCAGCAATCATCGCAGCTTCAGCCGCGCCCATTGCGCCCATAATTGCTGCGGGGGCAATGCCCCAAGGAATTCCCCATTCTGCCAATGTCTTTGTAACGCCAAGAGCGGTATTGATAATAGCCTGTGTAAGTTTCTGGGCCTTCTGCCTCTTAGCCTGCTTCAGTTCCATCTGCTCCTGATAAGCGTCCTTCTCTTTTTCCAGCGACTCAATTTCCGCATTGTATTGAGTTTCACTTATAAGTCCGGCATTCAGCCTCTTTTCCAGAGACTTTTTCTTCTTGTCATTCTGTTTCTCGTAGTTTTTAAAATCACTCTTATCCCTCGCAGCCTGGAGCTCGGATGCCTGAGACCACAGGCTAAACATTTGACTAAAAGCCCCCTCTAGCGCAGTTACGGTATTTGTCAGATCTTCGAGCCCGTATTTTCCGTCTGCGATATTCTGGAAAAGCTGGTTCCATTCCTCCTGGCCAACTCCGAACAGCGTTCCTCCTGATTTCGGCATGGTTGGCGTTTCAGCCGATTCGCCCTCCGAGCCCTGAGCCCCTGTCAGTTCGGCAATTGTCTTCCGTATTTCCTGAAGCTTCAGTTTTATGGCATCCAGATCCCCACCATCGAGTTTCATGAAATCGGCACTGTCGCCAGATTCTATAATCTTCTCGAGTTCCGCCTTTAACTCGCCAAGATACTTTAGGTCAATGCCGGCAAGTCTCTTCGCCTGTTCTTCTTTCAGCTGTGCCAGTTCATCCCCTGTTGCCTTACTTGCAGCCAGCTCCTCAGCATTTTTTGCCTCCATAGCCGTTTTTTCAAGACGATACTGCTTTTCGAGAAGACTGATACCATCGTCAATCTGCTTCTTTTTCTCAGCTGCTTCCTTTGCCGTCTGAGCCTTTTCCGCATCGGATTCGTCTTTCTGGAGTTTGATTTGCTTATCCGCCAACTGTGATTTTAGGGCAAGCAACTGATCTCCAGACTCCTTTCCGGAAGCAATCCTTTCCTGAAGCATCCGTATCTCCAGTTCAAGAATCTTCTTCTGATATTCGTCCTCTGATTTAATGTCGCCCTGCCTATATTGCTCTTTCAGGTCATAAGCAGCCTGGAGATACTGGCTGTCAGAACCGAGTGACCACTTGCCTCCAGATGAAGTGATGCCGTCTGTCACAGATGGAGAAGAAGCCTCCGCAGACGTGGTCTTCTTCAATGTCGGTCCTATGAAGTCCAGGCTGCTTTCATCGACTGAGCCAGATGAAGCCATCCCATATAGGCCATTGAGCTTCGCTTCATCCTGCACAGCCGCAGCAATGTCCGTAAACATCTCATGAAGAGCATTCTCTATGTTATATTTAAGAATGTCCATCTCGGTATATGTTGTATTGCCATACTGGTCTTTTCCAATAACCGTCGTTGGGCTTGAATATTTCACCCCCGCTTCATTAAGAGAACCATAAAAAGAGTTCTTGGCATTCTTTTGCATCTGCGATCTCCTCCCCATATCGCTCTCTGATTCCGCCGATTTCATAGCATCGCGATAATCCACAACGGCCTTAGTTACCGCCGCTATCTGCTCGGTACTTAATTTTGACGTATTCCATTTTTCCAGAAGCCCAGTTATCGTATCAGTCGCCTTGCTGGCAGCATCTGTCAATGAATTGAAGATCTTAGTCTGCGCCTCTTCCATCGCCTGCAACTTTATTTTCCGCTCAAGTTCAGTATTTGCCAATTTCAATGCCGCTGCTACCTCCTCATTCGAAGATTTTTCCGTCAACAAATGAGGAAGGTAGTCACCAAAACGCTCGTTAAGTTTTTTTATAGCGTCTGCACGTTCCTGCGAGCCAACCTTTGCATCGGTCACCGCCTTGCCCATCCTCTCCAGGGCGCTACGCTCCCGCCCGATCTTGTCGATAGTCTCAGCGTAGGCTTTATTAAGCTCTCGTTGAGACTTTGCCGCAGCATTTCCATTTTTATGGAAAACAGCAACCAGGCCGACAAGGGTAGATATTAGTCCCAGTGCAGCTCCTATCGGATTGCTCTTGATTGTTTTCCATAAAATACTAAGAGCCTTAGTTGCGGCCTTGAAATTACCAACAAGTAAATTACCTACTACAGACAAAGCGATTGTGCTTATTTTGGCTTTTGTCAGAGATTGGACCTCCTTTTCAAGCGCAGCTCTGTGCTCTCCAGACCAAAACACCATTGCCTTTTTAATCAAGAGATTAGCTGCATAAGCTATAGACAATGCAAGAATTAGCGCACGCAATTTCACAACAACACCAATGAGGCTAGAAACAGTCTTTAACCCGACATTTGTAATTGTCAGCCCTTCAGACATTGCCGGGTTAAGATTCTCGCCAATGCTCACAACATTCTCCAAGATTGCCTTCTTCTGTTTCTCCAACTCTGCCGTCAAAGAGTTGTTCTTGACCGCAAATTCCGCTGCCAATGAAGTGCCGGCAGTAAAAGCCTTGTTGGCGATTACCTGCTGTGAACGCAGTTCATCCGTATGCTTTGACAGAGAGCCAAGAACCGTGGCCGCCCTCTGCCCATTCAAGTGCATCTCTTCCATCGCGGCAGTAACAGATGCAAGGCCGCCCTCTCCGCGCTGCATTCCTTCTAGAACTTTTAACAGAGCTTCATTCACGTCTGTCTTCAAGAGCTCAGAGAATTCCTCTAGCGGAATGCCGGCTATCTGCGCAAAAGTCTCGGTCCGCTTGAACATCGCCATAATCGTCTGGCCGATAGCTGTAGAGGAAGTTTCAGACTGTTGACCGTATTTGTCGAGAGTAGCGGCGAGACCTAATATCTTGTCAATGCTGATGTCTGCATTCGGAGCAATACCTGCAAGTCTCTTGGAGAAGTCCACGATATAGCCCTCATTGGCAGTGGAAGCCATGCCGAGTTCATTGATAGCAGAACCGACTTTCAGCATAGCCCGCTCTATACCATACTCGTCGGTAAGACTAAAGATGTCTGTCATCTTGCCAATGGCTGTGATAGCAGCTTCGGCATTGCCTCCAAGATCCTCGGACAATGCGACATTGATTTTATCAGCGGCCCTTGCAAAGCCGAGAAGATCCTCCTGTCCTGTTATGCCGAGTTTACCACCAGCACGAACAAGTGCTAAAAGTTCATTCTGAGGCGTTTTTGTGTCTATCTGCTTCAGACTGGCGCTCAGATCCAAGATCTCATCTTTCGTCAGATTCGTGGTCTTCATCGCATCTGTCAACGCTTCATCATACGAGAGAAAAGCATCACGAGCCCCAGTAAATTTATTGAAAGCACCTTGAATCGCGCCAATCGCACCATATATGCTCACGATATACTTACTGAACTTATCCGACAACTCACAAGTTGTGTAATGGACCGCTTTAGACTGGTCAGTAAGCTCTTTCAGCCGCGTTTTTGTTTGCTGTAATGTGCGATTCAAGTTCTTCCAATTTTCAGTCCCAGGGACAGCTTTGCCAAGAGCCGCATTAGTGAGTTTTATCTGGTTGCGAAGTTCTGAAATGGTCTTGTTCTCGAGAGATATACCGCTCTGAAGTTTGTCAAATTGCTTGCGGCTCTCCTCAAGCGATTTCTTCTGGTCTTTAAGAGTCTGGTTCAAAGCCTTGTACTCTTTCGTTCCGTTCTTGCCAGCGGCAGACATTGCCTGAAGCTGCTGGCTAGTGGCTTTTATCGACGATTCTGTATCTCGCATCGTCTGCTCCAACTCCAATATACGCTTGCGGCCAACATCACCATTCACGATGATGTTCAGCTGCAAATCCTCGTTCTTTATCTTTCCTGCCATAACGTTATGATTTATGGCACAAAAATAGCCCTCCGAAGAGAGCTAATAAAGGACAATATTATGAAATTTCATTAAGATGCCAGTATGGCTAATGTTATAAAATCGAAAAAAGCAGTGCAATCAACAAAAATATGGCGAACGCAGAAAAAAGCATACAGCAAGCAGCCTTAAGTACCCGTTTAGATTTGCTCGTATTTTTCCAATCTGCGCATTCTTGATTATACATCATAGAGTGTCTTACTTGCTCCTCTTTAGGCATATTATTGAAATTTTTCGGCAAACTAGGCGGCATAAGAGTCATCACCCCAGCCACAAAAATACCTATAAGCAGCAAAAATATCGCCCCAAGAAATACAATTTCTGCGATAGATATACAGACTATTACACTCCACCCAATCATTATAAAGCAGATTTATAAATCACACAACTTACTGAACTCCAAAGATACACAACTTTTCCGTACCTGCAAATTTCATGCTCAGCCTTCCATCTGCTTGCGGATATTCTCCGCCACATCATCAGTCAGATCATACATCAGCCGCGACGCGATGGATGAATATGCGCCGAACACGTAGCGGTTATGAATCTTCTTGTTGCTCTTTGAAGTCTTTGTGCCATGTCTCAGCCGGCGCAAATCAAGAAAACGCTCATAATCCGTATGAGTGAACGTCAGCTTACCATCCAGGTCAGCACCTCCGGACACAGAGATGCTTCTGTCATTGAACAGCCTTCCCGATCGGAAGCGCACGGCACGCCCGATGGCAGCACTCTGAGAACTCAGCATCCTGCGCCCCTCCTCTTCCAGGACATTACGGACAAACCTGTCTTTCACTCCCATACACTAACAGATAAACGATATTTCAATGCTGTAGCCGCTCCACCCGCCAAAGATTGAACTCTCCGGCGTTATATCCACAGAATCAAGCTTCAGCCCCGACAGCAGATTGCACATGCCCGAAGTGGCATCGTCAGCGATACGCGTCAGAACAGCGTCGGCCAAACCTGCCAACGCCTGATACTGTTTGTTCTCAAGTTCCTCTGTCCTGCTGGTCCCTAGCCCTTTATCCAACACGAATATCACCGTACTCAAGATTGACGAATAACCGTCCGAATCTCCAGACTGCTTGCACTCCGTTCTTGCAGCGACGATTTGAGACCCGGAAAGACGCGACAATTTGGACGTGGCATCAGCCTGCGCCGTCGTCATTACGGCCTTGTACTGGCGAAAACTGCCATCCTGATATTCCATCCGCAAGACCAATCCGGACAGATACTTATCTAGTCTTATGATTTTTGACATTCTGCTCATAGCGTTTTCTCTCCTTGTAATTATGCCACATGATGCTGATTATCGTAAATAACGGCTGTTCTTCCACCTGTTCCATAGTCCCCACGCTTTGCTCCTTTGCAATCTCCACCAGAAGATCATTCCACCCGAATGCCGGCCCGGACGACTCGCCATCTCCTGAGAACAGCAGCCTCATATCAATCAGTTCCCCGTCAATGCTGATTTTCTCCTCCTGAAGGTACTTCAGACACGCGGCAAACCACATCATTATGAGGTTTTTCTGCCATGAAGCCATTCCAGAAACGACCCGTATATCATCGGCAAACTTACCTGACAATACGGGACGGACCCGACGCCCGGCCCTGTTCTCCCGCAAAGAAGCCCTCCTGTATAAAAATGCTATACATTCGTCCAGGTCGTTCTCTTCGCGGCTCCGGAAGAACGAGTTCAATGCCGAAGACGCGTGCCGGAATTCACCGAAAGTCAGATCCTGAAGCATGTCACCAGGCCCTATCAAGCGGGTAAAACCGACATTGACCTCCGGTAAAGGATTCCTGACGGAGGAGAACGCCAGATGATGCGTGTCATCGTCGAAAAGAAAGCCTAGACAACCGTCACAGAGCCTGAAGATATTCTCGTCGCGCTTTGTGAAAGACTCCCTATCGGCAGCTGCTGCTCCAATCTCCCAGGCATTGACTTCCAGCCCGAGAAAATAATATAGAACTCTGACATTGAACTCCAACGGAGACTTCCCAGCTGCAACACACTCCTCGAACATCTGGAACACCCGGCAAATCTGAGTCGGAGTCATTTCGTCCCACGAAGCCGATATTTCCGCAGTGCGTCCGGTCTCAAATATCTCGATAGACGTCATACGGTCGTACAATATTTCTTTTCCGGATCATTCTTCGGCAAAAGACGGCCAACTGGCCCGCCGCCTCTGCTGAGTATAACCCGGATCTTGTTCATCACCTCTGCTTTCTGCTTCTTCAATTTGTCCAAATACCAGTCAACTTCGGCGACAGAAGCCTTTTCTGAAGCCTTATTCCCCTGATATGTAGGAGAAAAACGCTTTGCAATCTCCAGCGGAAAGACTGTCAATGACCATCTTTCACCTGCCATCACAACTGAAGAGAGCACGGCCGCCCTCACTGCCAATGATTGAAGAGGCTGTTCGCAGCTGCCGGCAAGGATATCCTCCCAATAGCCGCCGAAATACTGTTCAAGTTCATTGTCCTGCTCCTCTATCACAAGATTCTGGAGCATATAATAAACATAGTAACTTCCCTCGATAGGATAGACCGCCTCGAAATCTTTAAGAGACCTCACAATGGACCTTCTGACGCTACCGCGCACATCTGAGTTCATCCACTCCGGAACATTGTTGTCCTCAAGATATGAAAACAATGCGTCCATGGCGCGATAATAGCGCTCTCTCATAGCCCTGTCGTCGCGGTCAACCATCCACTCGAACGGCATTTTCTCGTTGTCGTCCATCTTCACCTTCCGCCCTGTCGATTCATGGGAGACTGTTGACAATGCAGCATAACGCATGATTGCAAGAAAGGCAACAGGCATACGCACCGCATTGGCCAGTTCCATATCCTTTCCCTCCCGGTAAGCCTCCGCCGCAAGATTCATCACATCCATTCCAACACGGTTCTGGACTTCGCGCACGGCAAAATCTATTTCCGTGCTGATTGCCCGATAAGGAGAAGAAGCATACCATTGCCCTGTCAGATCTTCCAACTCTATCGAGCCTCTGTCGTCTTTGTTGAAAAGTAGCATAATCATTGATTTTTAATTCGTGCAGATGATGTAAGCGCATCCTCCGCCTCCAATTGTTTATGATAGAACGCCAGTTTAAGCCCTTTGCCAGGGAAATTAAACGATATCGCCTGATTTATAGGTTCAAGTATCGCGCTCGATGCAATCTCTGTATCCGACAACAGGAATAGCTTGAATGCGTACAGCAGTTCCGAGCCGGATGCCAGTTTTCCGTTCACCATAACATTTGAAAGTGACGGATGCAGGCCCATTCCCGACGTGATAGCTGAAGTCGAAGCTTCAGAGATCTTCAGCTGGCTCTCCACGAAATCCTTGATCTTCTGATCCACCGCTGCAATCTTCCACTGGGCCCTCTCAGAACCGGACTCCGACGGAACATCGACCGTGTAGAAGAACTTACCGGCATTCTCCTTGCCGGAAAGAACCTCGGTGACGCTATCGAGAAGGCTACTGGTAAGGTCGCTGATTTTATCCTCAATCTCAGCATCCGACCATTCAGGATGCACCATTCTCAACGAATTCCGCTTCTCATCCCAGTATTCCTTAGGTGCCTGGATGTGATAGGCAAGATTGATTCCATTGTCCGTCACATACTTGAAGATGGACGGTATTTCAGATCCGCGGATAATCCAGCGGAGCGCTCCCCAGTAGGATGGCACAGAATAGAAATCCCTGGAAAAAGAATAAGTGTGATTATATGATGCAGAAGCCGCATACTTGCCAGGGTCCCGCCTGTCATACACAGGATAAACCCGTACTCCTGTCCCAATGCAAGAATGCTCGAAGTCGCCGATTACAATATGCTTCACATCCGCAATATTGCGAGTGTCGGTCCATTCGAGCCGCGCATTTTTAGCTGGAATGTGTTCCAAATGAGATATCCGCTTCTCGCCTCCAATCCTATGCCCGCGCGTCAGGTATTTGGCATCAAAGAAGCCTTTCAAGTGCAAATAATCAGTCATGCAGCCCTTAATATAAGCGATATAATCCCAGTCATTCAGCCACGATTGGATCTCCCTGTCTTCCAGCCATTGATGGATAATTTTGCCATCCTCGAAGGCAAGACGCGACAAAAACACCCCTTGCCCGAAGAGAAGCCCCATCTGGCGTTCCAAGATGCCTGGCCCAAGATTATTCCCATCCAGCACATCGCGCAACCGCGACGGCAACATATTGTCCGAACCGTACGGAATTATCTTTTGCCCGCAGACGGTTGCCGGCATGTATTCCCAATTCCGCTCCTGGGCCTGCCACAGGATAGTATCAAGCCCGCTGTCTCTCTTATTAGACAACGTGAACGCCCTCCCATCATCCAGAACCTTTATCCAGGTATGGTCTGAAATTTTCTTCTTCATATCAATATTGTTTTTTCTCCCTCAAAAGTCATCAGCAGTGGCTGCCAGAACTGCCTGTACTCACCAGTATCCAAGTCAATGTAAGATTCCATATACTCGGCATTCTTGTTATAATCAGTGCTTTGCCGGGCTCTCAGCATACCATGCCGGACTTCGACAACGCCATCACTTTTGCCCGCACTGCTGTTGTATGACATGAACGTAAAACTGAAGCTCTCGCCAGCAGCAGAAAGCTTCCTCATCTTTTCAATGGCTTCATAAACATTCATGACGCAAAGGTAAGCCTTGGCGGCGTCCCAATAAAGGACACCGCGCCAGCTGACGCTACACGAAGAACTGCCATTTTCAATGTAAGAAACAACGTAAAACAGCATTGACGCGGCACCATTTTACGCGCAATCCGCTAAAAATGCAGCACTTGGCTGAATTTCCCCGACAAAACATCTATTTCTCGTCACAGAAGAGCCCGACCGCGCTCTGGAACGGATGCGATTGCAAACCGCATCCGGAGTGATATATGGCGACGCCATGACAGAATGACGCTAACGGCATTGAGGATCAGAGGAAGCGGATGAGACAGGCGCACGGCCTTTCGCTATCTGCCTAAGTTGCTTGGTCATAGTAAGATACTTGAAAGAGTCGGACGGATTGGTTGACCGTGTAGGAAGCAAATCCACAGGCAGCCTCTCAGTACTCTTGTCCTTGAACACAATCCCGGACTTCACTTTTGTCCTCGCATTTTCCAGTGACAGCTTCAGATACTTGGCAGCCGAAGCATCGATGCGGACTACCGGAAGTCTAGGATTCGTCTCCGAGAACAGTTCCTGCATAAACGCATATTCTTCAGGCTGTGGAATGTTGCCCTGATTGATGGACATGAGCTGAACCGTCCAGCCGGTGCGCTCGCTCCCGTCATACTCGATGGCACGCTTCAGCTTGCTGACCTGGTCTTCTCCTACAGACTTGTAGGCATTGCCGGCACGGTCATAATAAAGTTTCAGAATGCGGGAGCCGAGCGGCTTGAAATAGCGCCTGAACTTTTTCCCGAGCTCGGGGACATAGTCAGGAGGCAGCGTGTGCAAGAACTTGATCACACGGATGCAATCCCTTGTTCCCTCCTTGCAGTTCTGGGCAACAGACATTGAGCACATATTGCCGAAGTCAACGCCCGCCATCAGCGGTTTATCCATATCCACATACTTCAGGACGCGGCAGTCTTCCGCATCCATCATGTTCATATCGTCGTATGCAGACTCATTGATTCCGTCATAATAGAAATGCCTTTCGGCCAATGCCGTGTAGAACCTGTCCCCGGAATCAAGCGTCGGCTTCATCGACAGTATGGCGGTCTTGAGGTCAGGCAGCTGCGCGGAAATCGCATCAGAGAACCACTCCTCTGTAAGGATATCGGCATTGATATAACTAGATGCCTGGATGAAGAATGTCCTTGCCTCCGGTCTCATCCGAAGTTCCTGCCATCTGGAGCGCCACAGATCGGCAGTACGGCACTTGTTCCTGAACTCATTATAATCTTCCCGCGAGCCGGTCTTCACCCACTTGTCCCTTGCGGCCACACACTCCTGCAGAGATTCATTATATACAAGACCCGCACGGATTACATGGAGTATCGCCGGCACATTCATGCTGGCCGCATATTTCAGGACCCAATCATATTCACCGACATGTGAGGTATCCGGCATGTCCGTCGTAAACGAGAACCCGCGGTAATACACGCTGTGCCCATACTCGGCACGATAGCCACGTACAGCTTTCAGAAGATTGGCAATCTTATCCTCCTTGAAGTATTTGACCTCATCCCCGAAAACGTACACATAGGAAGCTCCGGCCAATGTGGATGGCCGATCGAGCGAACCGAAGCGGATATTGGTGCCCGTATAGAAAACAATCGTGCGTTTATACGACACCAGCTTATTGAACGGCTTCCAAAAATGAGGCTTCAGCCAAGACGGAAGATCCGATTTCTCCGCCTCTGAGAACTGGGGAGGCTCCTTCTCGACGACATAATGAACGCCCTCTTTCAGTCCCTTCCGCTCCAGGCCTTCAAGAACTACCGGAAGGATATTGGAAGAAAGGTTGTTGAAAGTATCAGCCACCCAGACGCACGGCGCCCCGGGCAACTCATAAATCACATCAAACAATCTCTCTGCCTGAATGTCCGTAGTCTTTGCGGCACCACGGCCAAGAACAGCCACGCACTGGCAAGCCGAGACCAAAGACGTAACCTGTGCGAACTTGTTCTGATACTGAACCGATGCGGACTCGGTCCTCGACGTATTAACTTTCTTCCTGTACCCCATTGCTCAATATCTCTTCCACGTTCATATCTGTGACACCGGCCTCCATCTTCAGACGCTTCTTCACCATCTCAGGCGCGACAAGGCCCTCTATCTGGCGCCCAAGCTCCTGCCTGTTCACCGCCGGCAGACCAATCGACTCCGGAGTCAATGACAATACGCGGAACGGTTTGACATACATCTCTGCCGGAAGCTTTACAGGATCATCCTTGTCCAGCTGCAAGGCCCTAGCCTTGTTCACAAGGATATTGGCAGCCACCTCGTAATCCCTGGAAGTCTGCGCCGCATCCCTGGCAGCAATATAGAGAGCGTCGAACTGGTCTGCAATTTTGTTCCGCAGCGCTTCCTTGGAAATTTTCCTGTTACAATAGAACATCTCGGTAGCCTCGCTGTACATGTCAGAAGCATGATCGTAACTGAAGTTGAACGGCGTGGCCGTCAGAAATTTTATAGTCCTGCGTTTTCCATACTGTCCGTCGAGAGAATAGATAAGTGTGAGAATATCCACATACACCTGCTCTTTCTCGCTCAGCGTACCTTTGGAACCGGACGCGATATAGTCCTGGATCCGCTGGAAGGCACCCTCTTTTTCCGCGCCACCGAACAGATCCAGCTTGGAAATAGAGAACGACCTGTCACGGACAATCTCCGAGAACTGCTTGATGGAGTCAGCATCGCCGGCAGCTGCGAACCGCGCGATATTGATTTCCACCTCCGCCCGCTTCTGGAGACGTCCTCGTGCCACACTGTCGAAAAGTTCATCCGCAGGATCTTCGACCCTACCCATAAAAGCCCTATGGGACATGCCCAAAGACTTTGCGATATCTTCCTCCGTCCAGCCGCAAGCTGCAAGCCAGCTCACCTTCTCCGAATCGGACATGTGCTGCTTGATGTCATTGTTTTCTTCCATTATAACTTTCGATTATCCTGTTTACTTCCTCAAGTTCATTCTCCTTCATCCTCAATCTCTCTTCCCTCTGAATCTTCAGATCCGGACGGTCGTTCTTTTTCATTTCGGACTTCACGCGCCATATCGCGCCGATGAGATTCTTCTGCCTCCTGAACAACTCCGAAACCGTCATCTTCTGCAAGGCTTCGCGCCTCTTCACAGCTCCGAAAATCGGGTGTTTCCCCAGCACGGAATGATGCTCTTTGTAATACGCAAATTCGGAACGGATATTCCGATTTTGCGTAAAACTTTTTATCACTCTTTCCGCTGTGTCATAGCAAGTTTCGGGCGTCGTGCAGGAATACAGATTCTCATGCTCATCGACGAAATCATGCCATGCGGTTATCATGTCGGCCGCAAGGATCTTCAATTCTGCAGGGCAATCAGCATCGCCAAGAAACGGCCACTTCTTTCTGAAGTTGTTGCCATACTCCTGGCTGAGCGACAATGATGACAGACTGTTATTCTGGGCAGTGCAATCGGCAAATGCCTTCAGCTTCTCTTCCAGGAGATACCTGAAGCGCGGAGCCTTCCGGACGAGCTCGTCAAGCCATCTGTTCGGCGCGTATATACCAAGAAGCCGAAGTCCTTCATTGACCTCGGCTCCCTGACGAATCCATCTGTCTATGTCATTCATACTAACCCAGCAATGTTTTCTCGATAAGGGAGCTGATTGCCTTATATCCTTCAGCGCTTGCAGATATGAAGCGTTTTCTGACCAAAGCTTCCATCACTCCATGCTCGCAAGGATTTGCTCTGGCAACTGGTGTAATGAAGTTTCCGAACGTGAATCCGACTTCTATAGGATAGTGCCTGTAGTGTTCGTAATATACGCGGATAAACTCCTCATCGTCATTGGCGCCTAAAACTGCCAGGAGGTCCACCAGCTTCGACTTCCCGAATGCCATCGGCACACGGCTATTGTAGATTCTTTCACCGCGCGACGTCGTGTAAACGTATGGCACCGACAGCTCCTCCAAGTTTACAGGCTTGACTGGGATCACGTTGGCCGGAACGAAGATGAAGTCATCAGCAATGCTTTCATCAGCGACAATCTTAGCCAATACGTCTTGCAGTTTCTCCTCGTCAGAATATGCCAGAACAACCATCGGCAGTACGACCATCTTCTCCCATACTCTTTTCACCTGCTCTTCAGTGCCCTTGTATGCGAGCACGACGACAGCAGCCTGAACATCTTTCTGCTCCGCAACAGCAGCTGGTTCCTTGTTCACATCGGCCACCTGAGCCGTCTGCGCTATTTCAGGAGACTGAGACTCCTTTTCGGGAGACTCAGTCTTGTTTTTCTTCTCGCTCATGGCTAGACAGTTTCGCCGGCAGGTTTTGCCGCATCGGCAATCGCCGGCATTGCACCAGTGTAGTCACCAGGAAGGAACTTGTCGTTCAGTTCCTGCTTGAAAGTGAACTTGCGCTTGTTGGCTTCGTTGTTTCCGGTTCTTTCGGCACTCATGAACAACGGATTGCACTTGCGGCCGAACATCTGAGTCCTGCCGGCGGCAGTTCCGTCACAGTCGGTCACGAGAATGACAACGCCCCTATTCATGAAAGCCTCGGAAAAGCCTTTGATTTCCGCGCTATTGCCTGGGTGTTCGTATTCAACTCCCTGCTTTACACCGCGCGCATCAGCGTCGCCGGAAAACTCCTCAGTTTCAGTAATGGTAGTGGGTGTCGCATAGATTGCAACAGCCTTTGCGCCCTCTACGAGCTCAAGGTCTCCTTTCAAGGCAGTATTGCCAACCTCTCTGGCCGGCTCCGTCTTGATGTCATCCACGTCGATGATGATGATGTTTGATGATCTGGAAACAGGGCAACCTGCTCCGTCTCCGTTCTTAGGAATACTTACTTTCGTGTACATACTCTTTTATTATTACCGGGGAACCCGCAGGGAGTCCCCCGAATTTCACATTAGGCAGTCTCCTGGGCAGGGTTCTCCTCGGCCTGTGCGACGGCCGAGCCGTTCACCCACTTGCCACCCAACTCGGCTTCACCGGATGCGATGGTCGACGCCGGATCGTATCCGTCAGGAACTGAAGCGAACACGGCCTCCGCAATCTTGAATCCTGTAGAAAGAGAATACTCGCCGAAAACCTTCACGTCGTAGTTGCTCTCCTCGATTTTGTTGATGCAGCTCTCCGCCTTGCTGTAATCCACGAGCTCCACAAAATTCTCCTGCGGTGTCGCAAAGATGATCTGGGAGTTATACATCGACCTGAGAGGCACGAGATGGAAGTTTGTGAAGCGGATGACTCCGTCGGTCTCGACACCTGTATATTTGCCGTTGATAGCAAAATCCGCCCTCTTGTACTTTGTCAGCAGCTGCTCGGAGCAGAATACCGTCACCACATTTGCAAACATGCCGGAGATTGCATCCACGAAGCCATTGATGTAATCAAGGACTTCCTGGTCTCCAAGAGTCATCGGGTTCTTGGCATTCTTGTAGAAGTTGATCTTACACTTTGCGTCCTTCTTGCCTTCTACAAGGATAGTCTCGAAGCCGTCCATTGAATTCTTGGCAGCTTTGCCCTCATCCCCGTCGGAAACATTACCGGCATCCACGAACTTGCCTTTCGCGATCATCGACAATGTAATGTCATCAAGCACCTTCGGCAAGATGTGGTTCTCGATGATATATCTGGTGATAGGCATCTCAGCCATTGTCTTGCCCTGCTCATACAGGAACAGAAGCCAGCTCTTCAGAATCTCGGCAGGCTGGATAAGGACATTGATCTTATGCCTTCTGTACGGAATCCTGACAGGAGTGAAATTCACCTTACCTTTAGGAGTCCATTTAGGTGTGAACTGCTGTGACACCTCAGACATTATCGCGGCAGACGCGATATAATCACTATTCGCCTGGATGCGTGTCATATACTTAGCGTCAGGGAATCCATTGTAGATTCTCTTGGTAAGAAGCTCCAGTTTCGCCTTCGGAGGCATCACCATGCTGAACTCCGCATTGAGATCGGTGATGTCAATGCCGGAAGCGGCAACAGCGCCGAATGTAAGAGGGTTAGCGGAATTGAGAGCCTCTGCCACCACTCTGTTGTGCTTTGCCTTCATGTCGATGGCAAACACAGGTGAACCTGCAGGAACACCTGCAACCGGTGCAGGCTTTGGTTCCGGTTCATTAGTCAGAGACAGGACATCACCCTGAAGCTCCTTGATACGAGCCGCCAATGCCGCAGTAGCCTCAGCGGTCTTCGCTTCAACAGCCGCATTGAAAAGATCCAGCGCGGACTCGCTGTCATCCTCGATGTCCACACTTTCCAGTTTTGCCAGGAAAGGCTCACCGTAAGTGTCACGGATGGTCTTCTTCTCCTCTTCCGAGAGGGAAACCTTGCCATCCTTGACCTCCAGCTGAGGCTTTCCGAGAAGACGGGCAACAAGCTGGCCCATCTTGGAATTTGATAATGATTTCTTATTCATTTTTTAGAGAATTTGGTTTTCAGATTAGAGACCGGCCAACGCCATCACGACCTCGGCAGTTTCCTTCAATGACTTGCAGGCATCTGCCATCCCCAGACGTATAGCATCAGAAGTGATGAACATCTTTCCGGTCAGGACGCCCTTCTCGTCCTTCAAGATTCCCGGCCTGCCGGACATCACGTCATCCTGGAACATCTTCACATGCACAGCCAGCTCTTCCTGAGCCGGCTTGACATTGCCCTCCAGAGCCTGGCGGTACGCATAGTTCTTGTCCTCAGACTCCTGTGCGTAGATAGATATCCACTTTTCACCAGTCATGGGATTCTGCGCAGAATCATCGCAGAACAGATAATACGCGCCGATGGAACCGACTTCAGAAGTCTTGTTGTCCATATAGATCGCATCACACTGGGACGCAACCCAATATGCAGCAGAACCGCAGAGGTCGCAATGAACACATACCGGCTTCCCGGCATCCTGGAGTTTCTTAATCGCAGCGACCAACGGAGGCACGGCATTGCCGGAACCACCGCCACTGTCAATGTCAATGACAACACCTGCAACACTGGCATCGTCAACATAGCCTTCCATGACTCTAGCCAGCGTCTGGGCGCCATACGATACGCACGTATCATATTTTGTCATAGTGCCATGTATAGGCACAATCATGACTCTTTTACGATTTGATTTCTTGTCGCCTGAAGCTGATGACATCTTGGCCCCCGAATACTCCATCAGTTCCGGACCGGCCGCATCCATGACTATCGGCGACTTTGCAAGGAACTCGCGTGCAACACGCATCAATTTCTCCGGCTCGGAAACGAACCAGAGACTACGCATTATATCACGGGCAAGTTCGAAAGTATTCACCTTTTTCATACAGATATATCTTACCTGATGCAAAAGTAGAGAATACCCCCTCTATAGAAAGGACACGGGCTTTCAATATTCCCGTGTCTTGTATTTTGCGGAAATCCTGATCTGGTCAGACGTCTTCACATCCAGACGCAACGGAAGGTCCTCAGATCCGAGAACATCTTTTCCTCCGTCACAGTAGAACACTTTAAGAACCAGCCTGTGGTTCAATATCCTCACAGGCGATGACAGCACGGCCGCAAGGGATATGGTCCTGAGCACTCCTTCAGTCTCAGCCGTATCCTCAATAGTCACAGATGCTGTTGCCGGCACCAACGGAAGCTTCATCTCCTCGGCATTGTCCTCATCAAGGCTCAATGCCACCAACTGGTCAACTATTCGTATCATTTTCCCAAACCTTTATAATCTATAGACTCATCGATGTAATACGCTTTCCGGATCAGACGCTGCTTGATGGCCTCGAAAGAAGCCTGGCCTTTGCGGTACACTCTTTTGTGCAACGCATCGAAGTAGTCTGTAGAGAACAGCTTCCTGGAAGCTATGAAGGCATCAACAATGTCCTTCTTCTGATAGCCAAGAGACTCCCCCTTCCTGTAATAGCCGGCGAAATCCATGTCGAACACTGCCGCCAATGCCATGTTCAATGACGCCTCATCGGCTTCATTGTAATACGGCCACAGTTTCTCGAAGTGCCTGGTGATGTCGTTAATGGGCATCCTCAGTCTCACCACGAAATCGCCGGACCTGGCGGTAACCGGGATGTCGCTGCCTCTGAGATGAGCCACGAGCAGTTTTCCGAACACGTCAGACTTAACCGCCAGAATCCCATCTTCCTCCGGAGGATACAGGAACGTCAGAAAGTCCGCCAACATCTGTGAACTCACTTTCAAGTCGACATTTACCATACTCGTAAGCAATTAAAAATCCAATACAATATACGAAATTTTCTTCACATTGTCAATGCTTTGCCGGTCAATCTTTCACATAAACCGGCACGCCTGCATCAATATATCCACGCAGCACGCCGACCGTCGAAGATCTCACGATGCCGGTGCAATATTTCCCGGTATCCTCGCCCAACTGAAGCTGGAAGAGCACAGGCCTGCCATACCACAGATCGCGCGGCGTAGCTGGCCTCATTTCCGCCGGCACTTCGTCATACTTCCAGACCGGAAAAGAACGCCCGTTGTAGGCAATTCTCAAACCATCTATAATTTCACTCTTAGCCATAGTTTTATAGTGTTTTACCAAAATTTTACTTCTGACGCACTTTTTTCCGAAATAATCTGACGCACTGACGCACTAAATATAAATCTTTGATTATCAATGCGTTTTGTGTGTCAAATCAATCTGACGCACTTTGACGCCCCAAATAGCCCAAAACAGCCTAACCCATTGATTATTAAGTGCGTCAGAAGATTTCAGCATAAATCGCCATTTCCGACCTTATTGCGTCAACAAAACCAAAATGACCCAATCTGACGCACTAAACTGACGCACTGGAACTATTTCTATTTCAATCGCTTATATTCTCTCTTCTCTTTAGTGCGTCAGATGGTCAAAGAAAAAAGACAAAAAGTATATGGGACGATTCCTTGTCTCATCGGGTCCAAAAAAAAGAGGCCAAAAAGACCTCTGGAAATCCGCGGGGGCCCGGCCTAAAAAGGCGGCTTCCCCAGGGATTCATCAAACACCGTCGCCACATTCTGACTCTCTGACGCACTGTCGGAGACTTGTCCGTTCTTCCTGGTGTCTATATAGAAGAAATACACGTCCTCATAGTTCACCTTGCGCCGGATGTCGTTACGCTCCCGCTCCGACTGCGTCGTCATGAGCGACTCCGGATTGAAATCCCAGTCCTTATATGTGCAGTACTGGATGAGTTTCGTCTTGAAGGACTTCATCTTCATCAGCAGCGCATACTTCGGTGGCAAGGTAGCCTTGTAAGCCTCGAAAGCGTCATCCTTCTTCACGAGCGTGTTCAGGCGCTTTTCAGTGAACCAGTCCTCAGCCCAGAACAGGAACTCGTCAGACAGCGACTTCTGGAGGATTCGCTTCTCGATGTCCCGCATCGGCGGCTGTATCCTGACCTGAAGCTTCATCCATACAGATATGCAGTTCAGCATGAAGTTGTAGAACTTGTTCATATCCTCAGGAGAATAGTCCGAAATCAAGTTTGTGCCGAACTCCGTCAGCGGACTGCGCTCCTTCAGGCCTCTCTGCGGATCATCCGCATGATAATAGTCCGTGAACGCCACGAACCAAGTACGACGCCGCAGCGACGCGTCGAAATTCCTGATGGCATGGTTCGACGTGAACACCACTTTCGGAGAATCCTTGAAGTCAATGGTGTAGGATGCGACATACTTTGCATTGACGACCATCTTGCCCGTGATCATCGGCATGAACTTGTGAAGATCCACACTGTTGTTCAGGTCATCGATGAAGACGTTGTCCGTGATTCCTTTCTCCACGCCCTGCAGAAGGAAGTCATATTTGCCCGGCTGGAGGTTCTGGCCGTCGATGAACAACTGCTTCCTCATCTGCTCCAGACTGGACGCATACAGGGACTTGCCGGTACCTCCCAGGTGCGTACCTTCATCGCTCTGTTCAGTCTCCATGCAGAATACCGCATAAGGCTGGCCGGCATTCTTGTGCTTGGCCATCAGAAAGCCCAGCGCCATGACCTTGTTGATGAAGTTCAAGTCATGTTCAGCCTTCTCATCCTCACTGAGGGGGATACCGATTTCCTCCTTCCTCCAGTATGTCCTGCCGGTATTGTACACGTACTGCATGAAATTCAGGTCATTTCTCAGAATCTTGAGCCGATACTTGCCTGCATCCCCTAGAGCGTCAATTGACTTCTTATAAAAGAAAAATTCGGGGGATTGGGGGACGGCAGCTTTCAGCTGTGCCAGCAGGGCCGCATATTCAGGCGTATATTCGATATCGAAGAACGGAGACTCCACCTTGAAGTCATGCTCCAGGATCTTGTTCTTATACACCATGCACGGACAGTCCGACGGCTTCACTTCCTTCAGCCCATCGGCAGACACGCGGAAAATCCCGTTGCGGAAGAAGAAATGGTCAGACGTCTCATTCCAGCTCTTGAAATTAGGCTCTATCACCTTCAGTTTCTCAAGACTGGCCAGACGGATCTGATTGCTCCTGTATATCGTATTCGCCAGCGTCTGGGAGTAGTATTTCGGATGCGTCTCCAGATACTCCAGCAAATAGCTTGAGACCGTCGAAGCGATGGCCTGTTCATCTATCAGAGTGACGACATTGTCGTGAATGTGGCAGAATGTGTACCCCTTGGCATTGGCTGAGGACGCGATGCGGTAGAAGCCCCCGGCCTGGAGGAATGAATACAGCTGTTCGTTGTTTATGTCAAACGTAAAGCCAGTCTTCGCCGGTTTCACAGTCCAGAACTTCAGGGAGCCGGAAAGTTTCACCAGATCGCTGAAGAGCTTGTACGGGTTCTGGTTCTCCGGACGACGGAAATGTACGAAGAAGTCCTTGGCGTCCTTGCACGGCTTCCCTTTGCGGTCCCGGTAGTTCTTCAGTTCATTCGGCAGCTGTATGATCTTTAGATCGAGATAACGCAGCGCGGTCTTGTACATGTTCGCAATGCCCGTATCGTCGATATCATACAGGATATAGATATTCTCGGCCAGCTGGCTGAGAAGCCCCATCTGGTACTCCGTCAGCTCGGCTGTCTCACTATTCGGCCAGCAGACATGATAGCCCGCATCAGCGCCTCTCACGTTCAACGCATCGGAAGGACCGGAACAGATGATGAGCTGCTTCCATTTCATCTGCACCTCTTCCCCGCCTTCGTCATCAGCTTCCACCTGTCCAGGATATATGCCCTTCTTCGCCTTGGCATAAGCGGCCAGAAAGTCCCGGTCTCCGAAAAAGAAGTCTTCCGGCTTCTGTCCGAAATAAAGAAAACGCACATCGCCCAGCGGCTGATATATCTTTCCCCAAGTGTGGCCGTCGGCTCCGGTCTTGCCATAGTCGTAGAAATACATCGGATAATTGTCATTGCCCGATATCTTGTAGCTCTTGCCTTTCTTGTTGGCCGCCGTGATGTAATAATCGAGAGGTTTGAGGCAGAGCTGGTCACAGAGGTCCTTCGTGATCCTGTAGCCAAGCCTGTCCAGTTCCTTTTGCGTGAACTCTCCGGACTTCCTCACCTGTATAGTAATGGACGGCTGGCCTGGAACCTCCTCGATATCCGGCTGCGGCTTGCTGTTGTCATAAGCTCCCTTGTCTTCCAGCAGTGCCGGCACGAATTTGCGCGCAATCCATTCTATCGCCTGCGGGAAACCGAGACCTTCAGCCTCCTGGACAATCTGAATCGCAGTCCTGGCCTTGTTGTCAGAACCGCCCTTGTCCTGGACGAACCAGATTCCGTCCTTGCAGAATACTGTGGCAGACGGATTCTTGTCATCCTCCCTGATACGGAAGTTCTTGCTTCCGGAACCACGAAAGCAGGCAGAACTCTGAGGATAGTAATGCGTGATTACCGCCTTGCCTCCGTCCGTCGCATCGAATATGTCTTCTTTCTTGATCATAGTTGACAACTTCTAATTTTCCGTAGCATTGTTTCAGCCTTCCGGATGGTGGTTTCTTGACCTCCCTCGATGGATCTTACCGAGGTGGCCGCATCGATGAAATGGCCGATGCTTTCCGTCAGAATCTTCACCTCGACCGGGTCCAGCTCGAAAACCGACACGCGCCCGGTTTTATCAATGTCCGTGTACATAATGTGTCATTTCAAGCGCCTGATGAGAGCTATCCTCATCTTTCTTCCGTCTTCCCTGATGGTAATTGACGTATCTTCACCCTGTTCGAGCACGTCAATTCTGTCAATATTCCCAATTACGGCATTTTGCCACGCAGACCAGTCTTCCTCTCTATCCGGGACGTCGTCATTCATTGTGAAATTGAAACACTCCAACTTAGCGGAGGCATCATCCTGAAACATAACAGCGCGGAACAATCTCATATCCCTGTACAAGGGCGCATAATTATAAAGTTTCATATTTTATTGATTTTGAGGGAAAATAATCGAAAATAATCTTGATTTTTCTTTGTTATTTCAAGATAAATACGTATATTTGTATTGCGGTTCTGAGGAACAGAATCGCAAAAGAGAAATCTGAAACGCTTGAAAGGGAGTAAGAAAAAACCTACCAAAGTCTTACAGAAATGACCGCCAAATTCATTTTTAAGATTTGGAAAATCAGATTCACGATAGAAATCGCAATCTAATTTACCAACGGAGGCTGAGAGATTCAGCCTCCCCTCTGGTAGGTGACACAAATTTACAAAACAATATGGAAAACAAAAATTCATCTTCGACCGATTCTAAAAACTGGGGAGGCGCCCGCTCAGGTGCCGGCAGGAAAGCAATTCCTCATGGCAAGGCCTATAACTTCCGATCCACGCCAGAAGTTGACGAGATTCTTTCAGCACTAGGCAGCAACAAATGCAAATACATCAACGACGCCATCCTCTACTATTCGAAACTTCAGAAATAACTCTTTTAAAAGCCCGGTCCGCCGGGCTTTTGCATTAAAATCCGAGCAGAACCTGATGAACTTCGTCGCAATCCGAGCGGACCGACTGAAATGTTACGTCCTTAAGAGGCTTGAGCTCTGTTATTACGCCATCCCTCTTTGCCGACCAATCTGTAACGACATAGAGTTCGTCATCCTCGTGATAATGACGGAGATAGTCTTTCAAATCTTTTACTGTCATAATTCATGTGTTTTGATTCGCAGGGTAGGGCGGACTCGAACCGTCCCTTGCAGCTGCGCCGTCTCTGATTCCGACCGCTTGCACCGCGCCACCCGCGGAACTACCCTTCCTGTACAATTTGCTAGACTATAGAACGCATCGCTGCGGTTGTCGGAGGGAGAGGAATCGAACCTCCCTGTGGCCCTGGGCTTCTCTGACGCGAGACCTTTAATGCTTATCAGACAATCCCGTGCGGCACTCCATATCCGCACCTTCCTCCGTCTTGTCCGCCAGACGCCTATCTAGGTTCACTCCAGCGGATCATTACTTACCCTTGCCCTCACGGGTTTGGGCAGCCTTGCTCTTTACTCCTTTTTTTCTCCACTAAAGGAAGCCTCATCATGAGGCAAAAACAAAACAACACGAATCTCGATGCGTCACAATGTCTTTCATCGATGATGAGAATGACAATACCTAAAAGCAGTATCAAACATCCTATAATCCTACGACATCCCATATATCAATCAATTTTGAAATTTTCCAAATTAAGCCATGCGATGCAACCCTTTTCTACTTTCGTCGCCCTGTACGACAGATGAAGGACCGCGCTGTCATCCACAATACTATCATACTCCACCTCGCTGCCAACATCGATTCTATCCATACACACAGGAAGCGTCGGGCATAAATTCCCGGCCACCAAATCTGGAATGGCCAGCAGCTTCTCCATCATCGGAGAGTTCTGAAGTATAAAGTTCACTTGCATAGTCATGGCTCTTAACGCATAACACTTAACTATTCTTGACTTGCCTGTTTTTGGCTCTTCTGCTATTGACTATTCTATGTATCGACTGGGAACACATTCCGTATTTCGCGGCCAGCTGTTCCTTGGCCTCCCAAATCGGAGAACCGCGCCGAACCATTTCTCTGTACTCGGACTTGATAACCTTGTCCCGCTCTTTCCTCTGCGTTTGTCTCATAATTTTTCATTATATTTACCGCGATTATCTAACATTTGTTATAACATTTCTTCTAACATTTGTTAGAACCCGATGCAAAGTTAAGATAATTATCTTGATAATCAAGATAAAAATCAATGTTTTTTATGGACGAAAAAGAAAAAATTAGGCAATACCTTAATAGTAAAGGAATTAGCAAAAATAGTTTTTATCAAAAAACTGGCTTTGCCATTGGTTTTTTGGATAGCGGCAAGAGTTTAGGCGCAGATAAACTAGAAACTATCATAGATAATTATCCTGATTTATCACTAGAGTGGCTAGTGCTTGGAAAGGGAGATATGATTAAGCCTTCTACAATCACTAACGGATCTGGAGTTGTCATATCTGGTGATAACAACACGAATAATAATGTCGACAACCGACAATATTATTCCGACTCCCCGGACGTCCTGAAGGCCCAGATAGAGATTCTGGATGAACGCATCAAAGAAAAAGACGCTCAGATCAAAGAAAAAGACGCTCAGATCAATAAACTTT